>OFSF01000331.1_pt1 | contig 18592 bp, 10 predicted proteins | sample 1543271 | NCBI WGS metagenome assembly OFSF01 (sample SAMN07774227, study PRJEB24372) | wastewater metagenome | isolation source: Exp Tend VB 100WW | collected 2016-02
AAAGATCAGAAAATCAAAATCAAAATCCGATCCTTTGGACATTTTCGATGTCTGCCATCCACGCATGGCGTGGATCTACCGGCAAGCCACGGGATCGGGTCTGGAGGAAAGCCCCCTGAGTCAGGGGGCGGCCGCGAAGCGGCGGGGGTCTGGAAGCTGGTAAGGGGGACCCACGGTTCGCGCAGCGAACTGTGAGAGCGACAGCGCGCATGCGATGTCGCGTACCCAGGGCTGCAAGCCCTGCCGGAAACCCTCACCCCGCAGGAGTGCCGGCACCGTTCAAGTAATCCAGGCTCACCTGCAGCAGCGCGCGCAGTCCCACATCCAGCGCCTTCTCATCCAGCAGGAACTTCGGCGAATGATTCGCCGGTGCCGTCGCCGGGTCGATGCCCACGCTGGTCGAACCCACGAAGAAGAACATCCCCGGCACTTCCTTCGCGTACAGCGAGAAATCCTCCGCACCCATCTGCAGCGGTGGCTCGTACACGTTGTCCTTGCCCACCACTGCCTGCAGGCTCGGCAGCATCTTCGCGGTCAGCGCCGGGTCGTTCACCGTGGCCGGATTGCCCTCCGACTCGTAGATGTCCGTCACCGCCTTGGCACCGTGCGCGGCGGCGGTGTGCTCGGCCACATTGCGCAGGTCGGCGAAGATCTGCTGCCGCATGCCTTCGTCGAAGGTACGTATGGTGCCGACCATTTCCACTTCATCCGGAATGATGTTGTAGCGGATGCCCCCGTTGATCGCGCCGAAGGTCAGCACCGCCGGCTGCTTGGACAGGTTCGCGCGGCGGCTGACGATGGTCTGCGCGGTGCCGACCAGGTCAGCGGTGGCCACGATCGGATCAACACCGTTCCACGGCGCCGAGCCATGCGTCTGGCGACCGATCACCTTGATCCCGAAACGATCCGAGGCGGCCATCAGCGGGCCACCGCGCACCGCGATCTGCCCAGCCTGCACGCTGGAGAACACATGCAGGCCAAACACGGCTTCCGGCTTGAAGTCGGCGAACAGGCCTTCCTTCAGCATCAGGGCAGCACCACCCTCTTCCGGCGGCGGTGCACCCTCTTCGGCCGGCTGGAAGATCAGCATCACCTGGCCCGGCAGATCCTTCTTCATCGACACCAGTGCCTCGGCCACGCCGAGCAGGGTGGCGGTGTGCGCGTCATGGCCGCAGGCATGCATCACGCCCACGGTCTGCCCGCGGTACTGGTCGGTGGCTTTCGAGGCGAACGGCAGGCCGGTCTGTTCGGTCACCGGCAGCGCGTCCATGTCCGCGCGCAGGGCGATCTTCGGCCCGGGCTTGCCGCCTTCGATGATCGCCACCACGCCGTGGTGGGCGATGCCGGTCTTCGGCTTCAGGCCCATCGCACGCAGGCGCTTGGCGACCTCGGCCGAGGTGCGCACCTCACGGTTGGACAGTTCCGGGTGCTGGTGGAAATCGCGCCGCCATTCCACCACCTTGGCCTGCAGCCGCTGGGCGGCAGCGGTCACCTCCGGGCGCTGCCCGTCCTGGGCGTGGGCAAGAGCCGGCAAGGCCAGCAGCAGGGCGGACAGCAGCAACGAACGGCGCATCACGATCTCCACGGCAGGGGGTTCCAGCTGAATGTAGGGCAACACCGCCGCTACGGGAACCTCCGCGGCCGGATCCGGTCTTAGCGCCCGTCCCATCCGTCATGCAGGAAACGTGATGTGGCACAGGTATGCTTTGCGCATTGCCAACCGGGGCGCCGCCCCGTCCAGCCCCCTTGGAGTCCTTGAATGTCACGTGTTTGGAAGATCGTGCTGCTGGTCGTGGCGGTACTGGTGCTGGCCGTGGTCGGCCTGCGCGTACTCGGCGGGGGCAAGGACAAGGCCGGTGGCCCGGCGGCAGCTGCGCGCCAGGGCGGTGAAGACCCGGATGCCGGCCCGGTGCCGGTGACCGTGGTGGATGCGGCACGCCAGGACGTGCCGGTCTATGCCAGCGCGCTGGGTACGGTGACCGCAATGAACACCGTCACCGTCAGCCCGCAGGTTGGCGGCCAGCTGATGAGCCTGAATTTCCGCGAAGGCCAGGAAGTGAAGAAGGGCGATGTGCTGGCGGTGATCGACCCGCGCACCGCCCAGGCCAGCTATGACCAGGCCGTGGCCTCCAAGCGCCAGAACGAGGCGCTGCTGGCCACCGCGCGTTCCAACTACCAGCGCTCGAACGCGCCGGAGTATCGCCAGTTCGTCGCCAAGACCGATCTGGATACACAGCGAAATCAAGTGGCACAGTACGAAAGCGCAGTCGCGGCGAACGAGGCCAGCATGCGCTCGGCGCAGGTGCAGCTGCAGTACACCAAGGTCACCGCGCCGATCACCGGCATCGCCGGCATCCGCGCGGTCGATGCCGGCAACGTGGTCAACGCCGGCACCGCGCTTGTCACGCTGACCCAGATCCATCCGATCCACGTGCTGTTCAACCTGCCCGAGCGCCAGCTCGGCGATGTGCGCCAGGCGCAGGCCGCCGGTGCGGTACCCGTCGCGGCACTGGACCGCGCCGATTCGCACGTGCTGTCCGGCGACGGCAAGCTTGACGTGGTCGACAACCTGATCAGTGCCGACAGCGGCACGTTCAAGGCGCGCGCGATCTTCGACAACACCGACAACGGCCTGTGGCCGGGCCAGTTCGTCAACGTGCGCATGCAGCTGCGCACGATTGCCGGTGGCGTGGTCATTCCGACCCAGGCCGTACTGCGTGGCCCGGACGGCGAGTACGTCTATGTGGTGCAGGGCGACAACACGGTGAAGATGCAGACCGTGCGCAGCGGCGTGGAAGTGGGTGACAGCCAGGTGCAGATCGCCGAGGGCCTGAAGGGCGGCGAGCGGGTGGTCAGTGAAGGCCAGTTCCGCTTGAAGCCGGGCAGCAAGGTCACCGCGCTGAAGCCGGGCGAAACCCCGGCGGTGCCGACCGAAGCCGAGCTGAAGGCCGCCGAGCAGAAGAACGGCGGCGGTGGCCGTCGTGGCGGCGGCCCGCGCTGAGCGCAGGCTACCGACCTCCCTCGCGCCGGCAAGCCTGCCGGCGCCGACATTGAAGTGCCAGCAAGGATCAGTCCGTGGGCTTTTCGACGATCTTCATCCGCCGCCCCATCGCCACCTCGCTGCTGATGGCGGGCCTGTTGCTGCTGGGCATCCTCGGTTACCGCAAGCTGCCGGTGTCGGCGCTGCCGGAAATCGATGCGCCCAGCCTGGTGGTCACCACCCAGTACCCCGGCGCCAACGCCACCACCATGGCCTCGCTGGTCACCACGCCGCTGGAGCGCCAGTTCGGGCAGATCTCCGGGCTGGAGCTGATGACCTCCGACTCGTCGGCCGGGTTGTCCACGATCATCCTGCAGTTCTCGATGGACCGGAACATCGACATTGCCGCGCAGGACGTGCAGGCGGCGATCCGCCAGGCCACCCTGCCCTCGTCGCTGCCCTACCAGCCGGTCTACAACCGGGTGAATCCGGCCGACGCGGCCATCGTTACCCTGAAACTGACCTCTGACACGCGCCCGCTGCGCGACGTCAACAACTACGCCGACTCGATCCTGGCCCAGCGACTGTCGCAGGTGCAGGGCGTGGGCCTGGTCTCGATCGCCGGCAACGTGCGCCCGGCCGTGCGCATCCAGGTCAATCCGGCGCAGCTGTCGAACATGGGCCTGACCCTGGAACAGCTGCGCAGCGCGCTCACCCAGGCCAACGTCAATGCGCCCAAGGGCTCGTTGAACGGCAAGACCCAGTCCTACAGCATCGGCACCAACGACCAGCTGGCCAGCGCCGCCGAGTACCGCGACACCATCATCAGCTACAAGAACGGCCGCCCGGTGCGGCTGTCCGACGTGGCCGACGTGGTCGACGGCGTGGAGAACGACCAGCTGGCGGCCTGGGCCGATGGCAAGCCGGCGGTGCTGCTGGAAGTGCGCCGCCAGCCGGGCGCCAACATCGTGCAGACCGTCGAGCGCATCCGCGCGATCCTGCCGCAGCTGCAGGGCGTGCTGCCGGCCGACGTGCACCTGGAGATCTTCAACGACCGCACCGAGACCATCCGCGCCTCGGTGCATGAGGTGCAGTTCACCCTGATCCTGACCATCGGCCTGGTGGTGGCGGTGATCTTCGTGTTCCTGCGCCGCCTGTGGGCCACGATCATTCCCTCGGTGGCGGTGCCGTTGTCGCTGGCCGGCACCTTCGCGGTGATGGCCTTTGCCGGCATGTCGCTGGACAACCTCTCGCTGATGGCGCTGGTGGTGGCCACCGGCTTCGTGGTCGACGATGCGATCGTGATGATCGAGAACATCGTGCGTTACATCGAGCAGGGCAAGAGTGGCAAGGAAGCGGCCGAAATCGGTGCGCGCCAGATCGGCTTCACCGTGCTGTCGCTGACCGTTTCGCTGGTGGCGGTGTTCCTGCCGCTGCTGCTGATGCCCGGCGTCACCGGCCGCCTGTTCCACGAGTTCGCGTGGGTGCTGAGCATCGCCGTCGTGCTGTCGATGCTGATCTCGCTGACGCTGACCCCGATGATGTGTGCCTACCTGCTCAAGCCCGACGCCCTGCCCGAAGGCGAGGACGCGCATGAGCGCGCGGCGGCGGCCGGCAAGCAGAACCTGTGGACGCGCACCGTCGGCCTGTACGAGCGCAGCCTGGACTGGGTGCTGGACCACCAGCGCCTGACCCTGGCCGTGGCCGGCGGCGCACTGGTGCTGACCGTGCTGCTGTACGTGCTGATTCCCAAGGGCCTGCTGCCCGAACAGGACACCGGCCTGATCACCGGCGTGGTCCAGGCTGACCAGAACATCGCCTTCCCGCAGATGGAGCAGCGCACCAAGCAGGTGGCCGAAGCGCTGCGCCAGGACCCGGACGTGACCGGCGTGTCAGCCTTCATCGGCGCGGGCAGCATGAACCCCACGCTCAACCAGGGCCAGCTGTCGATCGTGCTGAAGGAACGCGGCGAGCGCGACGGCCTGGACAAGATCCTGCCGCGCCTGCAGAAGGCCGTCGCCGGCATTCCAGGTGTCGCGCTGTACCTGAAGCCGGTGCAGGACGTGACCCTGGATACCCGCGTGGCCGCCACCGAGTACCAGTACTCGCTGTCGGACGTCGATCCGGCGACCGTGGCCACCCAGGCCACACGCCTGACCGAAGCGCTGCGCAAGCGCCCGGAACTGGCCGACGTCGACAACAACCTGTCCAACCAGGGCCGCGCGCTTGAACTGAACATCGACCGCGACAAGGCCAGCGTGCTGGGCGTGCCGATGCAGACCATCGACGACACCCTCTACGATGCGTTCGGCCAGCGCCAGATCTCGACCATCTTCACCGAACTCAACCAGTATCGGGTTGTGCTGGAAGTGGCGCCGGAGTTCCGCACCAGCACCGCGCTGATGGAACAGCTGGCCGTTGCCTCCAATGGTGCCGGTGCACTGACCGGCACCAATGCCACCAGTTTCGGCCAGGTCACCTCGTCGAACTCATCGACGGCTACCGGCATCGGCGCGCAGAACACCGGTATCACCGTCGGCGCGGGCAGCATCATTCCGCTGTCGGCACTGGCCGAAGGCAAGGTCAGCAGTGCGCCGCTGGTGGTCAGCCACCAGCAGCAACTGCCGGCAGTGACGGTCTCGTTCAACGTGGCGCCGGGCTATTCGCTGTCCGAAGCCGTGCGTGCAATCCAGGAGACCAAGGACAGCCTGGACATGCCCACCCACCTGCATGCCGAATTCATCGGCAAGGCCGCCGAATTCACCGGCAGCCAGACCGATGTGGTGTGGCTGCTGCTGGCCTCGCTGGTGGTGATCTACATCGTGCTGGGCGTGCTCTACGAGAGCTACATCCACCCGATCACGATCATCTCCACGCTGCCGCCGGCCGGTGTCGGCGCGCTGCTGGCACTGATGCTGTGCGGGCTGAGCCTGTCGGTGGATGGCATCGTCGGCATCGTGCTGCTGATCGGCATCGTCAAGAAGAACGGCATCATGATGGTGGACTTCGCGATCGAGGCGCGCCGCGCCGGCGCCAACGCGCATGAAGCGATCCGCCGCGCCTGCCTGCTGCGCTTCCGCCCGATCATGATGACCACCGCCGCGGCCATGCTCGGTGCACTGCCGCTGGCGCTGGGCACCGGCATCGGCTCGGAACTGCGCCGCCCGCTGGGCATCGCCATCGTCGGTGGCCTGCTGCTGTCGCAGCTGGTGACCCTGTACACCACGCCGGTGATCTACCTGTATATGGAGCGCTTCTCCGAATGGCTGGCCCGCCGCCGCGAGCAGCGCGCACTGCGCGACGGTTCGCTGCAGGAGCCGCAGGCATGATCCACGCCCCGCTGCTGCGGGGGGCCGCACGATGAACCTGTCCGGCCCCTTCATCCGCCGCCCGATCGGCACCGCGCTGCTGGCCATCGGCCTGTTCATGGTCGGCCTGATCTGCTACCTGCGGCTGGGCGTGTCGGCGCTGCCGAACATCGAGATCCCGGTGATCTTCGTGCACGCCAGCCAGTCCGGTGCCGATGCGGCAACCATGGCCTCCACGGTCACCGCGCCGCTGGAACGTCATCTCGGCCAGCTGCCGGGCATCGACCGCATGCGCTCGTCGAGCTCGGAAGGCAGCTCGCTGGTGTTCATGATCTTCCAGAGCGGCCACAACATCGATTCGGCGGCACTGGACGTACAGACCGCGATCAACTCGGCACAGGCCGACCTGCCTTCGGGCATGGGCTCGCCGATGTACCAGAAGGCGAACCCGAACGACGACCCGGTGATCGCCATCGCGCTCACCTCGCAGACGCAGTCAGCCGACGAGCTGTACAACGTCGCCGATTCGCTGCTGGCGCAGCGCATCCGCCAGATCAGCGGTGTTGCTTCGGTCGACATCGCCGGTGCCTCGACGCCGGCGGTACGCGTGGACGTCAACCTGCGCCTGATGAACGCACTCGGCCTGACCGCCGACGACCTGCGCAACGCGGTGCGCGCGGCCAACGTGACCTCGCCCACCGGCTTCCTCAGCGATGGCAACACCACCACCGCGATCATCGCCAACGATTCGGTGGCACGCGCCGCCGACTTCGCCGACCTGGTGGTCAAGACCCAGGGCGATGGCCGGGTGATCCGGCTGAAGGACATCGCCAACGTCTACGACGGCCAGCAGGATGCCTACCAGGCCGCGTGGTTCGACCACAAGCCGGCGGTGGTGATGTACGTGTTCACCCGCGCCGGCGCCAACATCGTGGAGACCGTGGACCGGGTGAAGGCGCAGATTCCCGCCCTGCGCGATTATCTGCAGCCGGGTACAACGATGACGCCGTACTTCGACCGTACGCCGACCATCCGCTCGTCGCTGCATGAAGTGCAGATCACCCTGCTGATCAGCCTGGCGATGGTGGTGCTGACCATGGCGCTGTTCCTGCGCCGGCTGGCACCGACGCTGATCGCGGCGGTGACCGTGCCGCTGTCGCTGGCCGGTGCCGCGCTGGTGATGTACGTGATGGGCTTTACCCTGAACAACCTGAGCCTGCTGGCGCTGGTGATCGCGATCGGCTTCGTGGTCGACGATGCGATCGTGGTGATCGAGAACATCATGCGCCACCTCGACGAAGGCATGCCGCGGATGCAGGCAGCGCTGACCGGCGCGCGCGAGATCGGCTTCACCATCGTCTCGATCACCGCCTCGCTGGTGGCGGTGTTCATCCCGCTGCTGTTCGCCAGCGGCATGATGGGTGCGTTCTTCCGCGAATTCACCGTCACCCTGGTGGCGGCCATCGTGGTCTCGATGATCGTCTCGCTGACCCTGACCCCGGCGCTGTGCAGCCGCTTCCTCAGCGCCCACGACCACACGGCGCCGCCGTCGCGCTTCGGCCGTTGGCTGGATGCCGGCCACGAGCGCATGCTGCGCATCTACACCGTGTTCCTGGATTTCTCGCTGCGCCATGCGCTGCTGCTGTCGCTGACGCCGCTGCTGCTGATCGGTGCCACCGTCTTCCTGTTCGGCGCGGTGAAGAAGGGCGCGTTCCCGCCGCAGGACACCGGCCTGATCTGGGGCCGCGCCAACTCCAGCGCCACCGTATCCTTCGAGGACATGGTCGCCCGCCAGCGCCGCATCACCGACATGCTGATGGCCGACCCGGCGGTGAAGACCGTGGGTGTGCGCCTGGGCAGCGGTCGCCAGGGCTCCAGCGCACAGTTCAACGTCGAGCTGAAATCACGCAAGGAAGGCCGCCGCGAAACCACCGCACATGCCCTGGCGCGACTGAGCGCCAAGGCCGACCGCTACCCCGACCTGCAGCTGCGCCTGCGCGCGATCCAGGACCTGCCCAGCAACGATGGCGGTGGCTCCAGCCAGGGCGCGCAGTACCGCATCTCGCTGCAGGGCAATGACCTGGCGTCACTGCAGGAATGGCTGCCCAAGCTGCAGGCGGAGCTGAAGAAGAACCCGAAGCTGCGCGACGTCGGCACCGATGTGGACAATGCCGGGCTGCGCCAGAACATCGAGATCGACCGTGCCAAGGCCGCCCGCCTGGGTGTTTCGGTCGGCGCCATCGACGGCGCCCTGTACGGTGCGTTCGGCCAGCGCCAGATCTCGACCATCTATTCGGACATCAACCAGTACAGCGTGGTGGTCAACGCCCTGCCCTCGCAGACCGCTACTCCGGCGGCGCTGGACGAGGTGCATGTGCGTGCGCGCAACGGCGACATGGTGCCGCTCACGGCGGTGGCCAAGCAGGTGCCGGGGCTGGCGCCTTCGCAGATCACCCATGAGAACCAGTACACGACGATGGACCTCAGCTACAACCTGGCGCCGAACGTGAGCATGGGCGAGGCCAAGGCGATCATCGACGCGACCGTGGCCGGCATGCGCATGCCCGGCGACATCCGCCTGGCTGATGACGCCGGCTTCGGCTTCAACTCCGACCCCAGCGACATGCTGATCCTGGTGTTTGCCGCGATCCTGACCGTGTACCTGGTGCTGGGCATGCTGTACGAGAGCCTGATCCACCCGGTCACCATCCTGTCCACGCTGCCGGCGGCGGGCGTGGGGGCGCTGCTGGCGTTGTTCGGCACCAATACCGAACTGTCGGTGATCTCGATGATCGCGCTGGTGCTGCTGATCGGCATCGTCAAGAAGAACGCGATCATGATGATCGACTTCGCGCTGGTGGCGCAGCGCGAACATGGGCTGGCACCGCGCGAAGCGGCACGCGAGGCCAGCATCGTGCGCTTCCGCCCGATCATGATGACCACGATGGTGGCGATCCTGGCGGCGGTTCCGCTGGCGATCGGCCTCGGCGAAGGGTCCGAGCTGCGGCGTCCGCTGGGTATCGCGATGATCGGCGGCCTGCTGTTCTCGCAGAGCCTGACCCTGCTCAGCACGCCGGCGCTGTACGTGATCTTCTCCTGCCTGGCCGAGCGCTGGCGCGCACGTCGCGCACGCAGGCGCGAAGCGAAGCTGCTCAAGCGCGCGCAACGGGCGTAGAAGGGCCCATCCACGCAGGGCGTGGATCTACTGGTAGCGCCGGCCGCTGGCCGGCGTTCTCCGTACAGCCAATCTGCCGGCCAGCGGCCGGCACTACCGTGGGAGCGGATGGTGGGTACGAACCGTGGGCACGGATGGTGGGTGCGGACCGTTGGTCCGCATACCTCCGGGTTTGACGCACGGTAACGAAAAGAGAACAATTCTCATCCAGCCATGGTCCTGCGCCCCTTCGCGGCGCCCCGCTGCCATCTCCGGCCAGCCTGCGTGATCCCAGCCACTGCCCCTTCCCCCACCCGTGGGCGGATGGCCTGTGGCCGTCCGTCGAGGACCACCATCGATGCTGCCTTCCCGTTCTCCCCGCCTGGCCCTGCTGGCCATCGCCCTGTCAGCCGCCTGCGCTGCCCATGCCGAAGCGCCGGCCGTCAGCCGTAACGCCACCGATCTGGATGCGGTGAAGGTCACCGCCGAACGCACCCATACCGACGCTGGCGCACTGGGCGACCGCGCCCTGCGCGACACTCCGTTCGCGATCACCGCTGTTGGCCGCGAGCAGATCGAGCAGCGCCAGGTGGTCTCGCTGGGCGAAGCCTTCCTGCTCGACCCTTCGGTCAGCACCCAGGTCAGCGCCTATGCCAGTGGCTGGAGCTCGCCCATCCGCAACCGCGGTCTGGAGCTGAACTACGACAGCTACCGGGTCAATGGCCTGCAGGTCTCTTCCTGGGGCACCGAATGGCCGCTGGAAGTGATGGAACAGGTCGATCTGCTGAAAGGCCCGGGCGGATTCCTGTATGGCTTCGGCACCCCCGGCGGCATCGTCAACTACATCACCAAGAAGCCGACGGACACGCCCACCTTCTCCGCCCAGCTGGGCTGGCGCGAACAAGGCATCGTCAGCGGCGGCATCGACGTTGGCGGCCGCTTCGGCAACGAGCAGATGTTCGGCTACCGCTTCAACGCCTTCCAGGAAAAAGGCGAGACCTTCAATGGCGGACACGTCGATCGCAAGGTGGGCGCACTGTCGCTGGACGCGCGCCTGAGCGATGCGCTCACCTGGACCTTCGACGGTGTGTTCCAGTCGCGCGACCTGCGCGAGGAATCGCCGCAGTACTACTTCCGTGGCCTGACCTCGTTGCCGCGGCCGATCGCCGGAGATACCGACAACAGCGTGCCCGGCACCTACTACGACACACGCTCCAGCCTGCTGTCGACCGGCTTGAACTGGCAGATCAACAGCGACTGGAAAGCCAGCCTGAGTTACGGCGTCACCACCTCGTGGAATGACGTCAACAAGATCTTCGCCTACATCGACGATCTCAACGGCGACTACGACGTCAACGTCTACGAACTGGGTGGCAAGAGCGAGTGGAAGCTGGCCCAGGCGATGCTGCAGGGCAGCTTCCGCACCGGCCCCCTTCAGCATCAGGTGGTGGCGGGCATCAGCCACCAGACCGGACTGGGGTGGGACCGCCCCTACGAGTGGAACCTGATTGGCCGCGCCAACCTGTACCAGCGCCATGCCATCCGCCACGACGCCGTTGGTTCGCGGGTGATGACCCGCGGCGACGAGACGGTGCAGCAGGCGGTGTTCGCAAGCGATACGGTGAACCTCGGCAGCGGCTGGTCGGTGCTGGCGGGCTGGCGCTACAACGACTTCGAAACCAAGGGGCGGTACCACACCTACCCGGTCACCCCGACCTACGCCGTGATGTTCAAGCCCAGCGAGGCGGTCACCCTCTACGCCAGCTACATCGAGTCGCTCGAAGCGGGCAGCCGCGTAGGCAACAGCTACATCAACGCCGGTGACGTGCTTGATCCCACCATCAGCAAGCAGTACGAGATCGGGGCCAAGGTCGAAGCGGCGCGTTGGAATGCGAACGTGGCCACGTTCCGGCTGGAACGTGGTGCCAACATCGATGAGCTCACGCCGGCCGGCAAGCGCCTGGTGCAGGACGGCATCACGCTGTACGAAGGCATTGAAGCCAGTGCCGACCTGCACCTCAACGATGCACTGACCGTCGGCGGCGGCGTGACCTGGCTGGATCCGACCTACGACAAGCTGTCCCCGGGCAGCGCCGCACAGGAAGGCAACCGCACCGCCGGTGCTGCGCGCTGGAGCGGCGTACTGCACGCCACCTACCAGCTGCCGTGGGTAGACGGCTTGGAAACCTATGCCGCCGTGCGCTATTACGGCGATGTCTGGTACGACGCCGACAACACCCTGAAGCTGCCTGACTACACGCTGGTGAATGCAGGCATCGGCTATCGCCTGCTGGCGTCCGGCCATCCGGTGACTCTGCGTGCCAGCGTCGAGAACCTGGCCAACCGCAGGTACTGGTCCAACGCCGGCGCCGGCCTGCCGCGCACGTTCGCGGTGAGCGTGCGGTTCGACATGTAATGCCCGGCAAACCGGTAGAGCCGGCCGCTGGCCGGCTTCTCGCACCTCCGTCCGGGCACATGAGAGCCGGCCAGCGGCCGCCACTACCGGGTATTCCTTCGCGGGCTGTCCCCTTCACCCCGTACCCGCAATAATGGTGGGAGACCCTTCCACCGAGCCTGCATGCCCGCCCGCGAATCCCGCCTCAGCCGCCTGTGGGCCCACGAAAAGGCCAGTTATGGCCTTCGGGTGTTCATCGCCCTGACCGCAGCGCTTGCCGTGTGCTGGCAGCTGGACGCGCTCACTGCCCTGCCCGGCGTGTTCCTCGGCATCATCGCCAGCGCCATCGCCGAGACCGATGACAACTGGTGGGGCCGTACCAAGGCGGTACTGCTGTCGCTGCTGTGCTTCTGCCTCGCCGCCGCCTCGGTGATCTGGCTGTTCCCCTGGCCGTGGATCTTCATCGGCGCGCTGGCGCTGTCCACCTTCGGGTTGACCCTGCTGGGTGCGCTCGGCGAGCGCTACGCGTCCATCGCCCAGGCCACGGTAACGCTGGCGATCTACACCATGATCGGGCTGGAGCAGCATGGCGCCAGCGACCTGCACAGCGCGCTGGACGCGGTCAGCCACCTGCTGGCCGGTGCGGTCTGGTACGGCCTGCTGTCGATCCTGTGGACCGCACTGTTCGCCAACCGTCCGGTACGCGAACGCGTGGCGCGACTGTACGTTGAACTGGGCCGCTACCTGCAGTTGAAGGCAACACTGTTCGAGCCGGTGCGCGAGGCCGACCTGCAGCGTCGCCAGCTCGACCTGGCCGAACAGAACCGGCGCGTGGTTGGTGCATTGAATGAAGCCAAGACCGCGATCCTGGCCCGCTTCGGCCGTTCCGGGCGGCCCGGCGTGAACTCCGGCCTGTACCTGCGCCTCTATTACATGGCACAGGATTTCCACGAGCGCGCCAGCTCCTCGCACTACCCCTACGGTGCGCTGGTCGATGCCTTCTTCCACAGCGATGTGCTCTACCGCTGCCAGCGCCTGCTCGACCTGCAGGGGCAGGCCTGCGCACGGCTGGGCGAGGCGATCCGCCTGCGCCGTCCGTTCGTGTATGGCGAAAGCAACCAGCAGGCCGGGCGCGACCTGGCCGATGCGCTGGCCTACCTGCGCGACCAGCAGCGTCCGCAATGGCAGCGTCTGCTCGGATCGCTGGATCTGCTGGTGCACAACCTGCGCAGCATCGAGCGCCGCCTGCTGGATGCGGAGCGCTCCGAGGCCAGCCTGGACAACGTCGATACCCGCCTGCGCGACAGCAACCCGCACACCCTGCGCGAGATGGGCGTGCGCGTGCGCCAGCAGCTCACGCCCGGCTCGGTCCTGTTCCGCCACGGCCTGCGCATGGCATTGGCCCTGATCGCCGGCTTCGCGGCAATCCGCTTGTTCAATGCACAGAACGGCTCGTGGGTGCTGCTGACCATCGTGTTCGTGTGCCGCCCCAACTTCGGCGCGACCCGCCAGCGCCTTGCACAACGCATCGTCGGCACCGTGGCCGGCCTGGTGCTGACCTGGGCACTGCTGCAGCTGTTCCCGCAACTGCACGTGCAGCTGCTGATCGCGCTGCTGTCGGCGCTGCTGTTCTTCTTCACCCGCACCGACCGCTACCTGGTGGCGTCGGCGGCGATCACGGTGATGGCCCTGACCTGCTTCAACCTGATCGGCGACGGCTTCGTGCTGATCGTGCCGCGCATGGTCGATACGCTGCTGGGTTGTGCAATCGCGGCGGCGGCCGCGTTCCTGATCCTGCCCGACTGGCAGGGCCGGCAGCTGCACCTTGTGCTGGCGCGCGTGCTGGACACCGCCGCGCGCTACCTGGATTCGGTACTGGGCCAGTACCGCAGCGGCATGCGTGACGATCTGGCCTACCGCATCGCCCGCCGCGACATGCACAACGCCGACGCCGCGCTATCCACCGCGTTGTCGAACATGCTGCGTGAGCCCGGCCATGTGCGCCGCAATCTGGATGCCGGCTTCCACTTCCTGGCGCTGTCCAACACACTGCTCGGGCACCTGTCGGCCCTGGGTGCGCACCGCGACCAGGTGGACAGCTACGCCGGCGATCCGCTGGCGCTGGCTGCCGGTGAGCGCGTGCGCAAGGCGCTGCAGCAGCTGGCGACGGCCCTGAGCGCTCGGCAGCCGGTCAGCGAGGACGACAACGACGCTGATCGCGCGGTGGCGGCCGAACTGGAACAGATCGACGAGGCGATGCCGCCGAAGTTGCAGCTGATCCGCACGCAGATGGCGCTGGTGCTGCGGATGCTGCCGAAGGTGCGGGCGGCGGCGAATAAAGCGGTGCGCAGCCTGACCTGATCCCTCATCGCTGGTCGGACATTCCATCCACGCATGGCGTGGATCCACTGCATCGCGTGCAACCGTGCGTTGCGTATGGCGATGCACCCCGATCACGTTCCCGCGCGGATACTGGGTGATCCCCTGCCCCGGATTCCTCCATGAAGATCGAACTCACCGGCCGTACCGCGCTGGTCACCGCCTCCACCGCCGGCATCGGCCTGGCGATTGCCCAGGGCCTGGCCAACGCGGGCGCGCGGATCATTCTCAACGGCCGCAGCACCGACAGCGTCGAACGCGCCCGCCAGCGCCTGCTCGCCGCCGTTCCGGGTGCCGACGTGCTCGGCGTGGCCGCCGACCTCTCCGATGCGGCCGGCGTCGACACGCTGCTGGCAGGCCTGCCCAAGGTCGACATCCTGGTCAACAACGCCGGCATTTTCGGCCCCGAGGACTTCTTCGAGACCGAAGACGCGACCTGGGAACGTTACTGGCAGACCAACGTGATGTCCGGCGTGCGCCTGTCGCGGGCACTGTTGCCGGCCATGGTCGATGCCGGCTGGGGTCGCGTCCTGTTCATCTCGTCCGAATCGGCACGCAACATTCCGGCCGACATGATCCACTACGGCGTCAGCAAGACCGCGCAGCTGTCGCTGTCGCGCGGCCTGGCCAAGCGCGTGGCCGGCAGCGGCGTCACCGTCAACGCGGTGTTGCCCGGCCCGACCCTGTCCGACGGTTTCGCGGCGATGTTCGAAGATGAACGCCAGCGCAGCGGCAAGCCACTGGAGCAGATCGGCCGCGAGTTCGTGATGACACACCGGCCGTCTTCGGTGATCCAGCGCACCGCCACGGTCGAGGAAGTGGCCAACATGGTGGTGTACCTGGCCTCGCCGCAGGCCTCGGCGACCTCGGGTGCGGCGCTGCGCGTGGATGGCGGCGTGGTCGACGATATCGTCTGAGACCTATCAAGGTGTGCGGACCAACGGTCCGCACCCACAGTTGTGGGGCTTCAGTAGATCCACGCCATGCGTGGATGCATCCCGCCATGGTCCCGGCGGATAGGCAGGAATGCTAGGCTGCGCCGGTCAAGGAGGCTCCATGTCCGGTCACAACCAGTTCGCCCTGCTGCGCCAGCGCCGTTTCCTGCCGTTCTTCGTCGTCCAGGCGCTCGGAGCGTTCAACGACAATGTGTACCGGCAGGCGATCATCGGCCTGTTGCTGTTCATGGCCGTACCGGAGGAAGAACTGGGGCTTTACGCCACGCTGGCACCGGCCATCTTCATCCTGCCGTACTTCCTGTTCTCGGCGCTGGCCGGGCAGATCGCCGACAAACTGGAAAAATCGCGGCTGATCGTGATCACCACCACCATGGAGATCGTGATCATGTCGCTGGCAGCCACCGGCTTCCTCACTCAGAGCCTGCCGGTGCTGCTGGTCGCCCTGTTCTGCACCGGCATGCAGTCGACCCTGTTCGGCCCGGTGAAGTACTCGGTGCTGCCGTCGGTGCTCAAGCCCGAAGAGCTGACCGGTGGCAACGGCCTGGTTGAAATGGGCACCTCGATGTCGATCCTGTCCGGCATGATCGTCGGCGGCCTGGTGTTCACCGTGGCCGGCAGCCACGGCACGGTGGTGGCGGCCTGCGCGATCATCGGCCTGGCGATCTGCGGCAACATCGCCGCGCGCCTGATTCCCAAGGTCGATGCCGGCGACCCGAACCTGAAGATCAACTGGAACCCGCTGCCCGAATCACTGGCGGTGCTGCGCATGGCGCGCCAGCAGAAGGCGGTGCGCAATTCAATCCTGGGCGTGTCCTGGTTCTGGTTCGTCGGCACCGTGCTGACCTCGCAGCTGCCGGCCTATGCCGTGACCAACCTCGGCGGTGAGCCGACCCTGTATATCTTTGCGCTGGCCCTGTTCTCGGTCGGCACCGGCGTTGGCTCGTTGCTGTGCGAGAAGCTGTCGGCACGCACGGTGGAAATCGGCCTGGTGCCGCTGGGTGCGTTCGGCATGACCGCGTTCCTGCTCGACCTGTATTTCGCCCGCAGCGGCGAAGCGACCGTGCACGGACTGACCATCGGGACGTTCCTGCAGCAGCCGGGCAGCATCCGCATCGTCATCGACCTGATCGGCATCGGCCTGTTCACCGGCATCTTCGTGGTGCCGCTGTTCGCGCTGATCCAGAGCCGCACGCCGAAGGCGCAGATGTCGCGCGTGTTTGCGGCGCTGAACATCCAGAACTCCGGCTTCATCGTCGGCGCAGCCCTGCTGTCGCTGGCCGCGCACAAGCTGCTGCACTGGACCATCCCGCAGCAGTTCCTGGCGCTGGCCATCGCCAACGCACTGGTGGCGATCTACATCTTCACCATCGTCCCCGAATTCCTGATGCGCTTCCTCAGCTGGCTGATGGTGCGCACCCTGTACCGCCTGCGCCCGCACGGCATCGAGGCCAACGTGCCCGACGAGGGCGCCGCGCTGCTGGTCTGCAACCATGTCAGCTACATGGACGCACTGATCCTGTCGGCGACGATCCCGCGCCCGGTGCGCTTCGTCATGTACTACAAGATCTTCAACATTCCGGTGATGCGCTGGATCTTCCGGACCGCCAAGGCGATCCCGATCGCCGGTGCGCGCGAAGACCCGGCGCTGATGCAGCGCGCGTTCGATGACATCGATGCTGCGCTGGCCGAAGGCGAGCTGGTCTGCATCTTCCCGGAAGGCGCGCTGACCAAGGATGGTGCGATGGCACCGTTCAAGTCCGGCGTCGAGAAGATCCTCGAACGGCGGCCGGTGCCGGTGGTGCCGATGGCGCTGCGCGGCATGTGGTCGAGCATGTGGAGCCGGCGCGACAGCCGCCTGGGTCGCATGCGTGTGCCGCGCCGTTTCCGTGCCACCGTCGAGGTGGTGGCGGCAGCGGCCGTGGATGGCCACAGCACCAGCGCGCCGGTGCTGGAGGCCCAGGTGCGGGCCCTGCGCGGCGATCACGCCTGACGAGATGGGCCCGCCGAGCGGGCCCAGCGGACTCCCCCACATACGTCACCGTCCAGTGGTGTACGCGACATGTCGTGACTGTAAACGCATACATGCAACGCAGGTTGCGGTAGATTACGCACCCACAGGGGGGAGGTCCGGCCGATTCATCATGGCCGGCCACCAAGGAATGGAGTCTCGCTTTGAATCAACCACCACCGCTCAGCCGTCCGGTCTACATCCCCAACCATCTGGTCTGGGCGATCCTGACGACGCTGTTCTGCTGCCTGCCGTTGGGCGTGGTGTCGATCGTGTACGCCTCCCAGGTCGATGGCCGCCGCGCGGCCGGCGACCTGCCGGGGGCCTACAGTGCGTCGCGCAAGGCGGGCTGGTGGGCGGTGGCTTCGGCCGTGGCCCTGCCGGTCCTGTTGCTGTTGTGGTTCGGGCTGTTCGGCGGCTTGGCCGTACTGGGCGCTCTTTCCGACCAATGATTCACCACCACCACCCATCAAGGAGCTTGAACCCATGAATACTGCTACTCCGCAGGTCCCGAACAACCTGGTCTGGGCGATCCTGACCACCCTGTTCTGCTGCCTGCCGGCCGGCATCGTGTCGATCGTCTACGCCGCCCAGGTCAACGGCAAGCTGGCGGCCGGCGACATCGCCGGCGCCCAGGACTCCGCCGCCAAGGCCAAGAAGTGGGCCATGTGGTCGGCCATCGCCTGGGTCGTGCTGGTCGTGCTTTACGTGCTGTTCTTCGTTGTGCTCGGCGGCATGGGCGCGATGAGCAACGGCAACTACTGATACGCCTGGACGGATCCGGCGCCTGCGCCGGATCCGTTGTTGCATGTCCGCGCTTCCCGCTCGTTCCCGACTCGCCCGCTGGGCACCGCTGCTGGTTTCCGCCGGCCTGGCCGTGGGTGCCACGGTGGTGCTGCGCAACGTCAATCCGTATGTCGCCGGCAATCCCCTGCCGAGCTGCCCGCTGTACGCGCTGACCGGCCTGTACTGCCCGGGCTGTGGCAGCACGCGCTGCCTGTATTCCCTGGTCCACTTCGACCTGCCCGGCGCGATGGCGATGAACCCGCTGCTGGTGGTTTCGATCCTGCCGATGCTGGTGCTGGCGCTGCACACCTTGTACTTGTTTGGTTGGTATCACCAAAACATGAGCTTGCAGCAACAACTGGGCGTGGCTTTGTTGGCTTACTTCACCTATTGCATCAACGCCGGGCAGTTCATTTGGAAGCTGCGCGCTGCACGCTTGCAACAAGCGCGTGAAAAACAAACCCTCATTGGTGTCGGCATGATCGGCGCAGGAGCAGCCGCATGAGCAGCGTGATCCCCATTCGCAGCGACAACGCCACCGGCTGCCAAGATGCGCCGGTGCTGATCGAGCGCGGCCAGCGCGAGGTGTTTTGCGGCCTCACCGGCATCATTTGGTTGCACCGCAA
>OFSF01000334.1_pt1 | contig 18575 bp, 14 predicted proteins | sample 1543271 | NCBI WGS metagenome assembly OFSF01 (sample SAMN07774227, study PRJEB24372) | wastewater metagenome | isolation source: Exp Tend VB 100WW | collected 2016-02
AATGATCGAGCACACGCACACCGGCTTTGAGATGACCTGCGTGCTGTCGGGAAGCTTCGTTCACGCCGGCGGCCAGTTCGGACCCGGAGATTTCGATTTGGGGGACGGGGCGGTCGATCACGACATCAGGATCGACTCCATGGAAGACTGTATTTGCCTGGTCGCAATGCAGGGCGATTTGCGGCTCAACGGAGTGATCGGCCGCTTATTGCAGCCGTTGATCCGCATGTGATGGCTGCGCCGGAAGATAGCTCCATGAGCCTGCTCCCGCTGATCTTCCAATTCGTCGTCATGGCACTCGCGATGTCTGCGGTTATGGCGATAGCCTGGTTCATTCAGCGCCGGACCGGGGCCACGGGATGGATCGATGTCTGCTGGACATTCGGGACCGGCCTGGTCGCTTGCCTGGCCAGCGTTGTCTCGGTCCCGCCGGGCGAGACGGCCAGCGCGCGGCAGATCGTGGTCGCGATCCTGGTCGCCATCTGGTCGCTCCGGCTCGGCGGTCATCTGCTGCTGCGAACCTGTAAGGCAGGCGATGATCCGCGCTATCGCGACCTGATCGATCAATGGGGCGCCACTGCCGGCAGGCGGATGTTCCTGCAGCTGCAGGCGCAGGCGGCAGTTGGTTTGCTCCTGGCGGTCTCGGTCGCGCTCGCTGCACATAATCCGCGCCCCGAACTCGGGTTTGCGGATTTCATCGGTGCGCTGCTGCTGCTGGCCGGCCTGATCGGGGAGGCGTTATCCGACGCGCAGCTGCGCAGATTCCGCTCGGATCCCGCCAACCGGCAGCGGGTCTGTGAGGCGGGGCTCTGGAAGTGGTCGCGCCATCCGAACTATTTCTTTGAATGGCTGTGCTGGCTGGCCTATCCGTTGATCGCGATCGACCCCTCATATCCGGCGGGCTGGATCACGCTGCTGGCGCCGGCCTGCATGTACTGGGTCTTGGTCCACGTGTCCGGCGTGCCGCCGCTCGAACAGCACATGCTGCGTTCGCGCGGGCAGCAGTTCCGCGACGTGCAGGCGCGGACCCGGGCGTTCCTTCCGTTTCCGAAGCTGACGTCAGGGGACTAGCCTCGATGTCACGAAATACGCCGCCGTCGCGGAAATTGCGCCAAGCAACGTCCCCCAAGTGACGTCGAGCAATGTGAGTTGGACGGTCCAGTTCCGCAACGTCGCCTGGTTGGTCAAGTCATAGGTCATGTAGCTGAAGAAACCGAGCAGCGCGCCGCTGAGCGCGGCCGAGCCAAGGCCTCCCGACTTCAGGGCCGGAAGCACGGCGAACACCACCAGCCCGACCGGGTAGACCAGATAGAACACGATCGCCGGAGGCAGGTTGACCTCGGCCGACAGGATGTCGCCGAGAGTCGGGCGATACAGTCGGCTCGCCATCGTTCCAAGCCAGGCCATGTCGCAGAGCAGAAAAACGATCAATGTCGACAGGTAGGCGTACAGGTAGGTCATGTCGGGTCCGAAGGTTGAACGCCGCTATGGGACGCAAAGCAGCGAATCTCTCGAAGGTAACGACGGATCGCGCGATCTGGATCATCGGGGCGCCGGGCAGGGCGCTGGACGCTGCGGTTTCGGCGCAACAGGGCCGAGAAATCCCCATGAAATCTTTGTTAGAATATGACTTCCGGCACCGGCCTGAAACGCGCGGAAATGCCTTAAAAATAGGGGAAAGCCCGCAATCAGGCTGGCCTCGAATCGCTTGCGATGCGACGCCGTGCGCCCGTGACGGGGCTGTCCGCTCCATCGTCCCAAGGGTAGGATAGGACAGTCAGGTTCCATTGAAAGCATTAGCCCGTGTACGTCACCCAGACCACCGCTGAACGCGTCGCTCGTGCGCCACGGGCAAGGTCTGGCTCCGGCGGAGAGCGGGTGTGACCCAGCCCGCATCCGTGATGGTGCCTGGAGGCCGGTTCGGCCTCGCCGGCCGCCTGGGACGGCTGGCCGGACGCTCGATCGTCGCGCTCGGCCTGGTCGCGGGCTCGGCCGGCTGTATCCTGACCCAGGACATCCCCGATCCTGCGCTCGACGTGCCGCAGGGTTACAAGGCCGCGCGGCTCGGCCGGCCCGGCGATGCGCTTCCGACGCTCGACTGGTGGCGCGGCTTCCGATCCAGCGAGCTGACCCAGCTGATGGAGGAGGCGCAGACCGTCAACCTCGATATCGCCGCGGCGGTCGCCCGCTTCCGCCAGGCCGATGCGCTGGCGCGGCAGGCCAGCGCGGCGCTGCTGCCAACCGTCAATCTCAACGGATCGGAGACCTATTCCCGCACCTCAGGCTCCAGCGCGAGCGGTCTCACCAATGGCGGGCGCGAAGTGGTGAACTACAACGCCTCGCTCAGCGCCAGCTACCAGCTCGACTTCTGGGGCCAGAATCGCGACGCCGCGCAGGCGGCGGAGGAGACTGCGGTCGCCAACCGGTTCGATCGCGAGGTGGTGGCGCTGACCACGCTGACGAGCGTAGCCAATGCCTATTTCACTGTGCTCGCCACCCAGGACCGGCTCCGCACCGCGCAGCGCAACATCGCCAGCGCCGAGCGCATCCTCAATGCGATCCGGGACCGCTTCAAGGCCGGCACCGGCTCCGATCTCGACGTCGCGCAACAGGAGAGCGTGGTCGCCAACCAGCGCGCGCTGGTGCCGCCGCTTCGGCAGACGCTCGACCAGAACGTCAATGCGCTCGCGGTGCTGGTGTCGCGGCCGCCCGAAAGCGTGCGCGTCGCCGGCGGCTCGCTCAACGCGGTTGCCGTCCCCCGCGTCACGCCGGGCCTGCCGTCCGAATTGCTGACCCAGCGTCCCGACATCCGCCGCCAGGAGGCGCAATTGGCATCCGCCACCGCCAATGTCGGCAGCGCGCGGGCGCAGTTCTTCCCAAGTATCCAGCTGACCGGGACGGGCGGTTACCAGAGCCAGGCGCTGGTCTCGCTGTTCCAGCCGCATGCCGCCTTCTTCAATCTGGTCGGCGGTATGACCCAGCCGATCTTCGACGGCGGCCGCATCCTCGGCAATTTCGAGAACGCGAAGGCGAAGCAGGACGAGCTGCTGCAGACCTATCGCAAGACGGTGGTCCAGTCGTTCACCGATGTCGACAACGCGCTGGTCGCGATCCGCGAAACGTCGCGGCGGCTACAACTGCAGCGCGACGTGCTGTCGTCGTCGCGGCGCGCCTTCGACCTCGCCGAGCAGCAGCTCAAGGCCGGCACTGCCGACATCGTAACTGTGCTAAACACGCAGCTGACCCTGTTCCAGGCGGAAGACGCTTATTCCCAGGCCCAACTTGCCCGGCTCTTGGCGATCGTGAGCCTCTATCAGGCCTTGGGGGGCGGCTGGGAACCGAAGATGGAAAGACCGGTCGATGCTCTTTAAGCCCGACTCTGCGGATGACGAGAAAAGCACCGCGCCGCGCAAGCGGAGCCTGATCTCGCGCCTGCTGGGGCGCATGGTGTCGCTGCTCATCACGCTCGTGATCCTGGCCGGCCTCAGCTATCTCGGCTGGCTCGCCTTCCAGCCCAAGTCGAATGGAGCCGGCGGGCGCGGCGCGGGCGCGCGGCCCGATCTGCCGGTGCCGGTGCTTGCGGCCACCCCGCATGTGCAGGACGTACCGGTCTATCTCGACGGCGTCGGCTCGGTGAAGGCGCTCAACACCGTCACCGTGCGCTCGCAGGTCGACGGCAAGCTGCTCAAGGTCAATTTCCTCGAGGGCCAGGACGTCAAGAAGGACGACGTGCTGGGCGAGATCGATCCCGCGATCTATCAGGCGCAGTACGATCAGGCGGTGGCCACGAAGGCCAAGGACGAGGCGCTGCTCGCCAATCAGAAAATCGACCTTGCCCGCTACGAGCAACTCGCTGCCACCAACGCGGGCTCCAAGCAGCAGGCCGATACGCAGCGTGCGCTGGTCGCGCAGCAGGAGGCCATCATCAAGGCCGACCAGGCCCAGATCGACAATGCGCGCACCACGCTCGGCTACACCAAGATCGTCGCACCGATTTCCGGCCGCGCCGGCCTGCGCCAGGTCGACCAGGGCAATATCATTCACGCCTCCGACACCACCGGGCTCGTGATCCTGACCCAGCTACAGCCGATCGCGGTGTGGTTCAGCCTGCCGCAGCAGCAGATCATGCGCGTGAGCCGCCGCACCTCGCCCGCAATCGCGGCGCAGGAGCGCGTGTTCTGCGAGGAATAGGGGGCCGATGCCGCCAATTGCAGGATCGGCGGGATCTTCTTGTCCGCAATCCGCACGTCGCGCAGCGGCTGGGTAACCGCCTTGCCGACGCTGTCATCCTGCGGTCCGGCTGCCTGCGCCGCGACGGGCGCAAGCATAAGAGCGATCGAGCCCAATCCGCTGAGAGCATGTGTCCGACGCATGTTCGACGTTTTCCTTAGTTGTTGCCTTAGCGGCACGACGCCCATGCGAGCATTTTTGTTCCCGCATGGAAACGACACAACGGGACATACTCAATTTGTTCATATCGCTCCGCTCGTCACGAACTCGTCATGAAAGCGGCGTAGCGCCGCGCAAACGGCAAAGTTGGGGAACCCCAACGTGCCTTTCGATGGGGGAAATCATCATGTTCGGACGTGTCCGGGCGCGCTCTGTTGCGTCCAAGGCAGGCTTGTGTGCCGCATTGCTCGGCTCCACCGCCATGCCCGCCTTTGCCGCGGATGTCGCGGGTCGCGTCGTTGACCCGGCAACCGGCGCGTCGCTGCCGGGCGCTTCGGTCTCGGTCGGCGGCCGCACCGCCGTCTCGGACAATGACGGCATGTTCGTGATCCATGATCTTCCCGCCGGCCCCGTCCAGCTGACCTTCACCTATGTCGGCTATCCCACCACGACCCGCAGCGCGACGTCGAGCGATACCCCGCAGATCGTCGACTTCAAGCTCGATGTTCCGCCAGGCAATGAAAGCGGTGGGGACATCGTCGTGACCGGCCAGCGCGCGGCCGAACGCCGTGCGCTCCAGGCGAAGCGGACGTCCAACTTCATCCAGGATACGCTCAACGCCAACGACGTCGGCAAGCTGCCCGACCAGAATGTCGCCGAAGCGGTGCGCCGCCTACCCGGCATTTCGGTCGCCAACGACCAGGGCGAAGGCCGCTATGTCATCATCCGGGGTGCCAACCCCAACCTCGCCAACGTCACCATCAACGGCCAGACCGCACCCGCCCCAGAACCGGAGGGCCGCCAGGTCAAGCTCGACGATATTCCCTCCTCGTTGATCGGCTCGGTCACGGTGGTGAAATCGCTCACTGCCGATCGCGATGCCAACGCCATTGCCGGTCAGGTCGACATCGACACGCTTACCGCTTTCGATCGCAAGGGGGCCTTCGCCAATGCGCGCATCGCCAATGGCTATAGCAACCTCAACGGTCGCAGCCCTTATGAAGGCGATCTGACCGTCGGCTCGCGTTTCGGCGCGGACAAGACCTTCGGCGTGGTATTGTCGGGCAATTATTCGAAGCGCCCGATCGAATCCGAAAATCTGCAAGGCTCGTCCAACTGGCGCAGCGATTATCCGGGTTCAAGCAAGGCCTTGCCCGACGACTTCCGCCTACGCGACTATAATCTGACGCGCGAGCGCTATGGCCTGGTCGGCAATTTCGACTGGCGGCCAAACTCGGATGTCAGCCTGTACCTGCGCACGCTCTATTCGACCTTCAAGGACCATGAAACCCGCGACCAGTCGCGCATCGAAATTCCCGTCGTTGCACCGCCGACACCGCCTTCGGCGACCGCCACCCCGGCGCAGATCGCAGCCTATAACACCGCTTTGACCAACGCCACGAACGCCAACGCCAACATCGCCAATGGCGGCACCTTCAGCGCGCGCGGCACGCGCTTCCTGCGTCTGCGCAACGAAGATGACTCCACCTTTACCGGCGAGCTTGGCGGCAACTTCCACTTCGGCACCGCCGAATTGCAGGTCGAGGGGACGTACAGCAAGGCGCTGAAGAAAGATCCGTTGCGTTCCGAATTCTCGTTCCGCACCGGCAGCACCGCGCTGACGGGTCTATCGCTCGACCTCAGCGACACGCTGTTCAAGGTCAACACCGCCAATGGCACACCCTATAATCCGGCGCTTTATTCGGGCTACCGCGTCAATTACGATCGCCGACGCGCCGCCGAAAACCTGTATCAGGGCCGCGTCGATCTGACGGTGCCGCTCGGCACGGGCGATGCCTTCACGCTGAAGGTTGGCGGCAAATATCAGCAGACCGACAAGACCAACAATCGCGATTTCCAGCAATATAACCTGTCGGGAAGCACGCTCGCCAGCACTGGTGCCGCCTATGACGATGGCAGCTCGGTCTATAATGGTCGCTACCTGGTCGGTCCGCGCATCAACTACGATCTTGCGCAGACCTATTATACCGTGACCAATCCGGCTGCCCGCACGCTGGACGCCGCCGCCAGCCTCGCCAACTCGCTGATCAACGATTACGATCTGAGCGAGAAAGTCTATGCCGGTTATGTGATGGCCACCGCCAAGCTCGGGGCCTTTACCCTTATTCCGGGCGTCCGCGTCGAACACACCGATGGGCGCTACAGTGGCAAGTCCTTCACTGCCGCCTCGACCGCGACGCAGGGGTTCAATGTCACCAACACCAAGAAATATACCGATGTCTTCCCCGATCTGAACGTCCGCTTCGACGCGACCGACCGACTGGTCCTGCGCGCCGCCGCAACGACCGCGATCGGTCGCCCGAACTATGCCGACCTCGCGCCGTATCAAAACCTCGACCCGGTCGGAAACACGGTGACGCTGGGCAACCCCAATTTGAAGCCATACAAGGCGGTGGCGGGTGATTTTTCGGCCGAATATTATCTGAAGGGCCAGGGCATCCTGTCGGTCGCCGCTTTCTATAAGCATCTCGACGATCCGATTTTCACCGCAGGCCAGATTCAGTCGGGCACCTTTGGTGGTACGGCCCTGACCAACGCGCTGGTCACCCAACCGATCAACGCGCGCAGCGCCAAGCTTTACGGCGTCGAAGCCAATCTGCAGGCGCAATTGCTGTTCCTGCCGGGCGCGCTGTCGGGCTTCGGGGTGTCGGGTAACTTCACCTATACCGACGGCTCGGCCACCGGCGTGCCCAATCGCGCGGGCAACGTGCCGAACTTCCTGCAATCGAAATACACCGGCACCGCGCAGCTGTTCTACGAGAAATACGGCCTCACCGGCCGTTTGGCCTACACCTATCGGTCGGCCTATCTCGACACGCTGGGCGGATCGGCAGCAACCGACCAATACACCGCCGAGAACAATTCGCTCGACGCGCGGATCGCTTACTCGCCCGTCAAGCAATACACGCTGTTCGCCGAAGTCAGCAATCTGCTCGACTCGCCGTGGCGGCGCTATCAGGCGGTGAAGACGCAGCTGATCGAGAACGAGCATTACCGCCAGACCTTCCGCGTCGGCGTTCAGCTGGCCTTCTAAGTCGGCACTTCCCTGAGCAGGCGTGATGCGACAGACTGTCGCCATTACGCCTGCCAGAGGAACCGCTCCATGACCGATCTCACCCGCCGCGACGCCCTCGCCGCGACCGCTCTGGCGGCGCTTGTCACCGCTTTGCCTGCATGGGCGCAGGATCGGTCGGCCCCGGCTGACGCGGCGCAATGGGATCTTTCCGAAATCTATCCCGACGATGCGGCGTGGGACGCGGCGCGTAAGGGCGTACTCGCCAAGATCCCAAGTCTAGCCAGCTATAAGGGGAAGCTAGGCACCGGCGCGGAGGTGCTTGCCGCCGCTTTGGTGGCGCAGTCCGACCTCGCGCGGGAGGCGGCGCGCGTCTATACCTATGCCGGGCTGAAGAGCGATGCTGATCTGCGCATTTCCGCCAATCAGGAAAAGCTTGCCTTGGTCGGCGATCTGTTCACCGCCTTTGGCGAAGCGACTTCGTGGATGGCACCCGAGATCCTGACGCTCGGCAAAGCCAAAATCGACGGCTTCATCGCGGAAAACCGGACTCTCGCGACGCGGTTCGATTTCTTTCTAGCCGACACGCTGCGGCAGGCCCCGCACACGCTGTCCCCCGAGGGCGAAATTCTGCTTGCAGGCGCGGGGGCACCGCTTTCCGGACCGGGCACGATCCGCGAGCAGCTCGTCGGATCGGACATTCCCTGGCCGACGATCACACTGTCGACCGGCAAAAAGGTCCGCCTCGACGACCAGGCCTATACCTTGAACCGCGACGCGCCGGCGCGCGCCGATCGCAAGGCGGTGTTCGACACCTTCTGGGGCGAATATGGGCACTTCAAAAGTTCACTCGGGGCCGCCTATCTCAGCCATGTCAAAGCCGACATCTACCGCGCCAAGGCGCGCAAATACCCAACCGCGCTCGCTGCATCACTGTCGGGCAACAACATTCCCGAAGGCGTGTATCGCACACTGGTGACCGAGGCGAACGCTGGCTTGCCACAACTACATCGCTATTTCGAACTGCGGCGAAAGCTGCTCGGCCTGCCCGACATGGCCTATTACGATATCTACCCGCCGCTGGTGTCGCTCGACCGCAAGGTCACCATCCCCGAAATGCGCACGACCGTGCTGGAGGCGGTCAAGCCGCTCGGGCCCGATTATGTCGCGCTACTCGGCACCGCCACTGCGAAAAAATGGATGGATCCCCTGCCCCGTCCGGGCAAGAAATCGGGCGCGTATATGAACCCCGGTGCCTATGACGTGCACCCCTATCTGCTGCTCAATCTCGGCGAAAACTATGAGGGCATGACCACCTTCGCGCACGAATGGGGCCATGCAATGCACTCGCTGCTGTCGAACAAGACGCAGGTCTATGAGAAATCGGATTACCCGATTTTCCTCGCGGAGATCGCCTCGACCTGCAACGAAATGCTGCTCGCTGCCTATATGGTGGCGAAAGCCAAGACCAAGCAGGAAAAGCTCTTCTACCTCGGCCAGCAATTGGAGAGCATTCGCGGCACCTTCTTCCGCCAGACGATGTTCGCCGAATTCGAACTCGCCGTGCATGACAAGGCCGAAGCCGGCGAAGGCCTATCGGGCGAGCGTTTCACGGCGCTCTATCTCGATCTGCTCAAGCGCTATCATGGGCCGAAGGTGGCCATCGACCCGGCTTATGCCGTCGAATGGGCCTATATCCCGCATTTCTACAACAGTTTCTACGTCTACCAATATGCCACCTGCATTTCGGCGGCCTCCTATTTCGCGCACGCCATCCTGACCGGTGGCGCGAAGGAGCGCGACACCTATCTGACCGTGCTGAAGGCGGGCGGGTCGGCCTATCCGACCGAGATTCTTCAGCGCGCCGGTCTCGATATGGCCAGCCCCGCCCCGTATCGCGCGGTGATCGCGACCTTCAAGGAAACGCTCGATCAGGCCGAGGCCTTGATCGGCTGATCCAGCGGATACAGCGGATACAGCATCGCGACATTGCACCGTTCATAGCGCGCACCGAATTCGTCCATGATCCCCGTATCATGGACGAATCCGAGCTTTTCGTGGAGATGGATGGCAGTGGCGCTTTTACTGTTGCTGAGCAAATAGAGCCGCTCCGCCCCCAGCGCGCGGGCGCGCGCGATAACCGTGAAGCGTCAAACCATCCATCACGTGCCCCCCGGCCCGTTCAGCGCTTCATCGCCTCGATCAGGGCCTTCACTTCCTGACTGCGGCCACGCGGCAGGATCAGGATATCCTTGCCGCTGGCGACGACGATCAAATCCTGCACCCCGACCATCGCGATGCGTGCACCATCGCTGCGCACCAGACAATTCGCCGTGTCGATCGCGATCACTTCACCCCCTTCGCGGCTGGCGTGCACGTTGCCATCCTGGTCGCGATCGCTGATCTCGTGCAGCGCATCCCAACTGCCAAGGTCGCTCCAGCCCATCGACACGGGTACGACAGCGACGCGGTCAGCCTTTTCCATCACGGCATAGTCGATCGAGTCCGACGGTGCGGCCGCGAAGGAAGCAGGGTCCGGATAAAGGCGGCCACCCTCCACGCGTGCGCCATCCATGGCCCGCTGCGACGCCGCGAGAATTTCCGGGGCGTGAATGGCCAGACCCGCGAGATAGGCATCCGCCCGAAACAGAAAGATGCCGCCGTTCCAGGCATGATTGCCCGCCGCCAGCATCGCTTCGGCAACATCGAGCGGTGGCTTTTCGACGAATTTGGCGACGCGGTGGACTCCCCCGGAAATTTCCTCGCCAAGACGAATCCAGCCATAGCCGGTTTCAGGGGCAGTCGGATCGATTCCGAACGTGACGAGCCACCCGTCTTCGACCAGCGGCAACGCCGTGTGGATTGCGACGTGAAAGGCCGCGACATCCGCAATGACATGATCGGATGGCATCACCAGCAGCGGGGCGGCCCCGCTGCCCGCAGCAATCGCCGCAAGCGCGATGGCCGGCGCGGTGTTGCGGCCGACCGGCTCCAAAATCAGGGCCTTTGCCGTCGCACCAACCGCATCAAGCTGTGCTTCGACCATATCGGCGTGACGCTCATTGGCCACGACAATCGGCGCAGTGAAACGCGCGCCCTGCGCACGCCGCGCCGTCAGTTGGAGCATGGTTGCATCGTCGGTCAACGAAAGCATCTGTTTGGGCATGCCCGGCGTAGACATAGGCCATAGTCGCGTTCCCGATCCGCCGGAGAGTATGACGGGCACGATCGGAATGGTCTGCGGCATATTGGGTCCTCCTGGTGGAATCGCCCTAGCGGGGTTTCCAGCAGTTGGTAACTGCCTTGGATCAGGCCCGATCCATTCTGTTCAACCTTTCTTTGTCAATTTCTGCGACAGCAGCGTGCCGATGTCGGATTTGTTTACACCGTCATCGGGAAGGCGGGCGAGGTACGACGTCAATGATCAGGCTGTTCAAGCATTATATTCCCAACGCGGTGCTGTTGCTGGGGTTGTTCGATCTTATCCTGCTCGTCGTTGCGGGTGAGCTCGGCTATTCGCTGCGCATGCGCCAGGCCGCGCTGCCGGTCACGCCGATCCATATGCGGATCCCGCAATTGCTGACCTTTGCAGGATCGTTGGAAATCGCGATGATCGCGGTCGGCGTGTATGGCGCGGGCGCGTTGCAATCGCTGCGCTATGCGACGGCGCGGCTGCTGGTCGCGATTTCGCTCGGCGTGATCTTCCTGAGTGTCATCTACTTCATCGTGCCCGCAGCCACCTTCTGGCGATCGAACCTGCTATACGGTATGGCGGTGGCGGCGCTCTTGTTGATCGCCCTGCGTATCCTGCTGGGGAAAACGCTGGGCGGACAAGTGTTTAAGCGCCGCGTTGTCGTGCTCGGCGCAGGGGCACGGGCGGCTCGGCTAAAGGCCTTGGCGCAGGCACCAGGCGCGGGCTTCGCGGTGGTCGGCTATGTGTCAATGAGCGAGTCGGCGCGGGTCATCCCCGAGGCGATCGCACGCGACGCAATCTATAACCTCGCCGACCATGTCGTCCTGCTCAACGCAAGCGAAGTGGTGCTGGCGCTGGAGGAACGCCGCAACGCGCTGCCCCTCAAGGATCTGCTGCGGATCAAGACCACTGGGGTGCACGTCAACGAAATCTCGACCTTCCTCGAACGCGAAACGGGCCGTGTCGACCTGCAGAGCGTCAACCCGAGTTGGCTGATCTTTTCCGACGGATTTTCGTCAGGGCGGATGCTGTCCAGCATGTTCAAGCGGATCTTCGATATCGTCGCCAGCGTTCTTTTGCTGACCCTGACCCTCCCCCTGATTCTCATCACCGCCATCGCCATCAAGATCGAGAGCAAAGGCCCTGCATTCTATCGTCAGCGGCGCGTCGGCCTGTACAGCGTCGGATTCGATTGCGTGAAATTGCGCTCGATGCGGCAGGATGCCGAGGTCGCGGGCCAAGCGGTGTGGGCCGAGAAAGACGATCCAAGAATCACCCGCATTGGGCGCATCATCCGCAAGCTGCGCATCGATGAGCTTCCGCAGACCTGGTCGGTGCTCAAGGGCGAGATGAGTTTCGTCGGGCCACGCCCTGAACGACCACAATTCGTCGAGGATCTCGAACAGCAAATTCCCTATTATGCCGAGCGCCATATGGTGAAGCCGGGCATTACCGGCTGGGCGCAGATCAACTATCCTTACGGCGCGTCGATCGAAGATTCCCGCCAGAAACTCGAATATGACCTGTATTACGCCAAGAATTATTCGCCCTTTCTCGACTTGCTGATTCTGCTGCAGACGGTGCGCGTCGTCTTGTGGCCCGAAGGCGCGCGCTGATCCCGTGACCGCACTCGCCACCCTTATCCTGTGGAGCCACGCGCTGGCCGCCTTGCTGTTTGCGGGCGTCGCGCTGTCACGGCTGCACGATGCGGGCACGGCGCTGCCGCGGCTGACCTTCGTGATCGCGCTGGGCAGCACCGCCTTGTGGGCACTGGCGGTCGCAGGGATCGACACGACCGACGTCGTCACGCGCCTGGCCGAAGCGGCGCGCAATCTCGCGTGGCTCGGCTTCATGTACGCGCTGGTCCGGCGCGGCGGCACGGGCCCGGAACACCACGCGATTTCGGTCATCTACGGTCTTGTCGCGGTGCTTGTGCTGGCCGGTGCGACGCTGACGGTGATCGAACCCGCGATTGGCGCGGAGACGGTTTCGCAAGTCGCTGCGGTCCGGGCGGTGTGGCGGATGATGATCGCGATCGGTGCCATGCTGCTGCTTCACCATCTCTATTCGGCGGTAACGCCACAGGCACGCGGCGGCATCCGCCTGGCAGTCCTCGCGCTTGCGGCAATGTGGAGCATCGACCTGCTCCTCTGCGCCGCCGCTTATGCATTCAGCGCATGGTATGCCGGTCTGATCGCAGCGCGGGGCATCGTCATGGTGCTGGCGGCTCCGATGTTTGCGATCGCGGTGCAGCGCAATGGCGACTGGACCCTGCAACTCTCCCGCACCGTCGCCTGGCAGACGCTCACCTTTGCCGTCATGCTGCTTTACACGGCGGGTATGCTGCTGGCGACCAGCGCGATCGCCAGCATCAGCGGCGACAATGCCCGACTGTGGCAAACCGCCTTCGTGTTCGGGTCGACTGCGGCGGGGCTGACGATCCTCTCTTCCCCATGGTTGCGCGCCTGGGCCAAGGTAAAGGTGTCCAAGCACTTCTTCCGCCACCGCTATGATTATCGGACGGAATGGACGCGTTTTACCGACACGCTTGGCAAGCCCGATGGGGCAGCCCCACTTGACCAGCGTATCGTCAAGGCCGTCGCCGACCTGACCGATTCCCCCGCAGGTCTGCTGCTGGTGCCCGAAGGCGATGGTCTTGGCATTGGAGCCGGATGGCGCTGGGACGCCGCCACGGGTGCCGCCGATGCGCGATTGGTCGCCCACCTGTCCGGTAGTGGCCGGATCATCGAGCTGGATACCGTGCGCAGCGAAACCGCCGACCCGATCGAAGCCGCAAGCATCCCGATCTGGATGATCGACTGCGATGCCTGGGCTGTGGTGCCGCTGATCCATCTCGATCGTTTGCAGGGGGCGATCGTGCTGGCACGCCCGCCGCTCGACCGTGCGCTCGATTGGGAAGATTTTGATCTGCTGCGCATCGCCGGGCGGCAGGTGGCAAGTTATCTCGCGGAGGCTCGCGCGCAGGAGGCGCTGGCCGAATCCGAGCGCTTCGACGAGTTCAACCGGCGCTTCGCCTTCATCCTGCATGACATCAAGAATCTGGTCAGCCAGTTGACGCTGGTCGCGCGCAATGCCGAACGCCACGCCGACAATCCCGACTTTCGCGTCGACATGGTCGCCACCTTGCAAGACTCCGCCGCGCGCATGAACGACTTGCTCGCCCGGCTCTCCCAACAGCACCGCGCGCGCGCCGAGGTGCTACGCCCGGTCGAGCTGTTGCCGCTGGCCGAGACCGTCGCGCGCGGCAAGCGCGTCCAGCATCCGGTCGTGGTGGTCGGTCCACAGGGCCTGTTCGCCAAGGCCGATCCGGCACGCGTCGAGCAACTGCTCGGCCACCTCGTCCAGAACGCGATCGACGCGAGCCCGCCAACCGAACCCGTCACCATCGCGCTCGCCATCGCGGATATGGCGGTTTCGCTGACGGTGATCGATCAGGGCAGCGGGATGAGCCCGGCTTTTGTACGCGACCAGTTGTTCAAGCCGTTCGTCTCGACCAAACCCGGCGGCTTCGGCATCGGCGCGTTCGAGGCGAAGCAACTTGCCGAGGCGATGGGCGGCAGCGTTGCAGTCGAGAGTCGCGAAGGCATCGGCACCAGCTTTTGCATTACATTGCCGACTGCGCACGCGCGCACCCTGGAACAAGCCGCATGACCGACAAGCCCAAGCTCCTGATCGTCGAGGACGATTTAGGCCTCCAGCGCCAGCTCCGCTGGGCGTATGAAGGGTATGAGGTGCTGACCGCGATCGATCGTGCCACCGCACTCGATGCGGTGCGCGCTGCCGAGCCTGCCGTGGTGACGCTCGACCTCGGCCTGCCGCCAGACCCCGACGGCACGAGCGAAGGGTTCGCCACGCTCGCTGAAATCCTGCGCTTGAAGCCCGATACCAAGGTAATCGTCGCCTCCGGCCACGGCGCACGCGAAAGCGCGCTGCAAGCGATTGCCGATGGTGCCTGGGACTTTTACGCCAAACCGATCGACATCGATGCGCTCGGCCTAATCGTCGCGCGCGCGTTCCACGTCCATGCGCTGGAGACCGAAAATCGCCGCCTCGCCACGCGCGCGACCGGCACGGCGCTCGGCGGCATGATTACCGCCAGCCCGGAAATGCTGAAGGTCACCCGCACGATCGAACGCGTCGCCGGGGCCGATGTCTCGGTCATGCTGCTCGGCGCGAGCGGGACCGGCAAGGAATTGCTCGCGCGCGGGCTTCATGACAGTAGCCCGCGCCGCGGTGGCGCGTTCGTTGCGATCAATTGCGCCGCGATCCCCGAGACCTTGCTGGAAAGCGAATTGTTCGGACACGAGAAGGGCGCGTTTACCGGCGCGATCAAGACCACCGAAGGCAAGATCGAGCAAGCGCAGGGCGGCACGCTGTTCCTCGACGAAATCGGCGACGTTCCGCTGCCGCTGCAAGTGAAATTGCTCCGCTTCCTGCAGGAGCGAACGATCGAGCGGATCGGCGGACGCAAGCCGATTGCCGTCGATACCCGGATCGTCTGCGCCACGCATCAGGACGTCGATGCGATGGTTGCCTCCGGCAGCTTTCGCGAAGACCTTTATTACCGTCTCGCCGAAATCGTCGTTCGCATCCCGTCGCTGGCGGAACGCAGTGGCGACGCGGTGTTGCTGGCGCAGCATTTCCTGAAGAGCTACGCCAAATCGATGCACGCCGCCGTTACCGGCCTGTCGCCCGATGCCCGTGCCGCGATTGCCGCCTGGGGCTGGCCGGGCAATGTCCGCGAGCTGGAAAACCGCATGAAGCGCGCGGTCATCATGGCCGAGGGCAAGCTCGTCACCGCCGCCGATCTCGATCTGGCGGAAGGGGGGGCAGAATTGCCGCTCAACCTGCGCGCCGCGCGCGAAAGCGCCGATCGCTCGGCGATCGCGCAAGCACTCGCCCGCGCCGAGGGTAACATTTCGAATACCGCCAAGCTGCTAGGGGTCAGCCGACCGACCCTGTACGATTTGCTAAAGAGCTACGATCTCCATGCGTAAATCCCTTTCGATCGCCATCGGCACCCTCGCCGCGATAACCAGCGCCGCACTGATCGCGGTCGCGGCGACTGGCCCGGCCCATGCCGATGCCGCGAGCGCGCGCACCGAACTCGCGCTCAGCGTGCGCTTGCTGAAGGCCGGCAATTACAGCGCCGCGCGCAGCCACGCCCAAGCCGCGATCAAGGCCGATCCAAGCTGGGGCCTGGCCCATGCGATGCTCGCGCGCAGCTTCCTGGCGATTGGCGATGGGGTGGCAGCAGAGGGTGAGCTTGGCCGCGCGCGCGACGCCGGGTTCGATCCGGCCCGGGCGCACCAGCTTTACGCCCATGCGTGGTTGCTACAGGGCGACGCGAACCGCGCGCTGACCGAAGCCGCCAAGGCAAGCGCGCCTTATAGTGGTTATGCCATCCGCATCGGCGCGCGCGCGCTGGCGGCGCAGGGCGATGTCGCAGGCGCACAAGCCGCGCTCGGCACCTTGCTCGCCGATGCGCCCAAGGACAGCTTCGCCTGGTCCGACCTCGGGCGCATCAAATATCAAGCGGGGGACATTGCGGGCGCGATCGAATCGGCACAGCGCGCGGTCGATCTCGATGCCGATAATGTCGAGGCAATCACGCTGCGCGGCGAATTGGTGCGCGGCCAATATGGCTTGATCGCCGCGCTGCCCTGGTTTGAAAAGGCGCTGGGGCATGACGCTTATTATCATCCTGCGCTGATCGAATATGCCGCCACACTCGGCGATGTCGGGCGCTATACCGATATGCTGGCGGCGACGCGCAAGGCCTTGGCCGCGCGGCCGGACAGCCCGCAAGCCTTGTATCTTCAGGCGGTGCTGGCAGCGCGGGCGGGCAAGGACGATCTCGCCCGCACCCTGCTCACGCGCACCGGCGGGCAGTTGAACGCTATGCCCGGCGCGCGGCTGTTGTCCGGGACTTTGGCCTATGAAGCCGGGGCCTATCAGCAAGCGATCGACGATTGGCGTGTGCTGGTTGGGCAACAGCCAACCAACATCACCGCGCGCCGCCTGCTTGGTGCAGCCTTGCTGCGCTCGGGCGATCCGCAGGGGGCGCTCGATGTGTTGCGCCCGGTCGCGCTGCGCGCCGATGCCGACAGCTACACACTCGCTCTGGTCGCGCGCGCCTTCGAACAAACGGGCGAGCGCGATTGGGCTGCGAAATATCTCGATCGTTCGGCCCTGCCGAGCGCGGTCGGCTCCGCGCCGTTCGGCATCGATGACGGTTTGTCGGCGCTGAACGACGCCGCCAGCGCTGCCCCCGCAGAACCAGTCGCGCAGCTCACGCTGATCCGCGGGCTGATCGAGGCGGGCGATACTGCCGCGGCGCTGGCCAAGGCGCAGGCGCTGGTGCGGCTGACGCCGGGTGCGCCGCCTGCCTATCTCGCGCTCGGCGACACGTTGATGGCGGTGAACCGCTATGGCGACGCCGCCGACGCCTATCGCCATGCCGCCGACCTGCGCTTTGACGAACCGACCCTGTTGCGCGTGGTCGATGCGCTCGACCATGCCAACCGGCACGCCGAGGCGGGCAAGGTGCTCGCGCTGTTCGCGTCGCAAAACCCGCAAAATATCACGGCACGGCGCTTGATCGGCCATTGGCAAATCGCGGCGCAGGATTGGGATGCCGCGATCGACACGCTGGAGGAGCTGCGCGGGCGCATCGGTGACCGCGATACCGCGCTGCTGGCCGAATTGTCCTATGCCTATACCGGGGCCGGAGACGCTGATACCGGCACGATCTATGGCAAGGCGGCCTATGCGCTTGCCCCGATGAACCCTGCCGCCAGCGATGCCTATGGTTGGGCGCTGTACCAGCAGGGCAAGAGCGAACCCGCGCTGCAATTGCTGGAAAAAGCGGCGTCGATCGCGCCCGGCCGCGCCGATCTGCGCTGGCATTTGGGGCAGGCCTATGCCGATCTCGACCGCACCGCCGAAGCCGCGACGCAAATCCGCGCGGCACTCGCCGACCCCGCCTTTGGCGACCGCGTAGCAGCCGCAGCGGCGCTCAAGGCGTTGGGATAGTTTGCCACACGAGGCCGCGCGCGGCTAAACATGCGGCCACATGACCGATCCCCTCGCCCGCATCGCCGCCGCGCTCGAACGGCTGGCCCCGCCACCACCCTCAAGCGCCGATCCGCTGGCGCACCCGGCCTATGTCTGGCGCGGCACGGTGCTGGAGCCGGTGCGCGATTTTCGGCCCTTGCCGCTGGACCGCCTGCACGGAATCGACGCGCAAAAGGCGGCGATGCATGCCAATGCCCGCCATCTCGCAGACGGAGCAGCCGCGCATGACGTGCTGCTATGGGGCGCGCGCGGCACCGGCAAATCGGCACTGGTCAAGGCGGTGACGGGCACGGTGCAGGCTGAGGGCGGCGCGCTCGCGCTGATCGAAGTCGTCACCGGGCAGCTCGACACCCTGCCCGGCTTGTTCGCGCAGATCGCCGACGTGCCGCGCGCCTTCCTGCTGTTCCTCGACGATCTCGGCTTCGATGCCGCCGCCGATGGGCGCGCGCTGCGCTCGATGCTCGATGGCGGGGCGGAAGCCCGGCCCGCCAATGCCCGCCTTGTCGTCACTTCCAACCGCCGCCATCTGGTGCCGCGCGAGATGATCGACCAGCCGACCGCCGTGAACCCGCGCGATGCCGCCGACGATGCGCTGGCGCTGGCCGATCGCTTCGGCCTCAGCCTCGGTTTCCACGTCGTCGATCAGGACGGCTATCTCGCGATCGTCGCGGGTTATGCGCACGCCTATGACCTGCCGTTCGATCCGGCGGACGCGGTCGGCTGGGCAACCCGCCGCGGCGCGCGCTCAGGCCGGGTGGCGTGGCATTACATCGTCGATCTCGCGGGCCGAAACGGCCGATCGCTCAAGTGATCCTCCCCGGCACGGGGAGGGGGACCATCCGGCTTCTTCAGCCGGATGGT
>OFSF01000337.1_pt1 | contig 18469 bp, 13 predicted proteins | sample 1543271 | NCBI WGS metagenome assembly OFSF01 (sample SAMN07774227, study PRJEB24372) | wastewater metagenome | isolation source: Exp Tend VB 100WW | collected 2016-02
TTCGTGGTAGCATTCGTTGTAGCATTCGTTGTAGCATTCGTTGTAGCATTCGTTGTAGCATTCGCAGTAGCCGCATTCGTAGTTGTAGAATTCGCAGTTGTAGAATTCGCAGTAGCCGCATTCACATTCGTAGAGGTATTCGTAGTAGCCGCATTCACATTCGTAGAGGTATTCGTTGTAGCCGCATTCGCACTCTCAACACTCTCTTTCATAGGAGGAAGTCCATTTTTCTCACGCTGTTCTGCGATCGTAAGAGGAACTGGTCCTTTTTTATATTCCTGTTCCGATGTACCATTTTTATCAGTCTGTTTCGAAATGGAGGGAGGAAGAGAGGGTGGCGGTTTCTCTCCATTTTTATTCTCTTCATTCTCTTCGACAGGTTCAGGGATCAATTTATGCAATTGTTCCATATTCTCATCAATCTTCTTCAGCTTCTCTACAAACATCGGCATCGATTTCACATTATCCAAATAAGTAAAGGATTTTTTCAAGGACTCCATATAATCATTCATAATTAACAACAAATTTTTATCACCGCGTTCATTTCTAGGATACGTTAACGGAAAATTAATCAAATCCTTGAAGAAAGCAGCGGGTGCGGATGGATCAAATATCTTTACAGGAAGAACGGCCAGAATGGGCGGTACAATCAGCGGTATTCCTCGTTTCTCCATTTTATTCACATAATAATCATACACGAACTTCCCAAGATAAACCGTTCCTAATAATACGACAGCGGTTTGACTTACATAACATAGAACTAAGGCAAATATAAAATAAATAATACGAACCGGTGCAGGATACATGATCGATTCATTCGCCACAAACATTGCTAAAATCAACGGAATGATAAATGTAATAAAGATACTAATCATGCGATCCTTGACTCGAAGTGCAATTTGTTTTATCTTTCTCAGCATTTTTTCAACAGCCGACAGATTCGCTGGTATTTTCTCTATGTCATCCGTACCCACCGAGGCTTTCGATTCCTCCTTTTCCTTGGCGTATTGATTTGCTTCGGGGTCATTCACTGCACCCTTTAGTGTTTGTTCGAGTCGATAGGATACTTTATTTTTCAGTTGAGACATGATCGAATCCACATCGATGTCCAACATTCTATGACCATACACGATTTTATTTACTGCTAAGATTACAAGGCATACTTCAACCCACCCATTCCCGAAGAAATGGTCACCCAATTCAAACTCTCCACGTACACCGTTATGATGTATTGATAAAACGTATTGGAGGGCAACGGCCATACATTCAAATCCAACTGAAACGACTTGATTCGGCTACTATTAATCGAACCGTGTGGCTGTGTATTCGGAGACGTCAAGGAAAATGGATACACCACAAGGTTTGGATCAGGAACACCCTTCAGATATTTCCATGGAACCACCTGCGTATAGTAAGAAATAGGCTTCTCTTCTTGTAGTGGATTTCCATCTCCCAAAATCGTTAATGTGTTCAGAATAGAAGGCTGTCCATTAAGAACCTGTACACCGGATGCGGACGTTAAATTAATTGTACCTGGCCATCCGCCGCCCGTTCCAATAAATTGAGGCTTCATCGGGTTGATCCAGTTTGTGAAATTATCCATTTGATTTCGATACAGAATCGAATCGGAACGCCTTGGTAGAATCAGAATACGTTCAATCGGATTATGCGTATCGAGTTCTACAAACTGGCGATTGGTTATATTATCAAATTGATATCGTGTCACCTGCCGTACCAGGTATTGCAATGCTTCACTTGAGAATTGGCTACGTTCATCATCCGTCACATATACATACGTCATCATGATTTGTGGTTGAAGAGGCCATGTGTTCAGCAACGGATTCGGTGTTCCAATGTCCGTCAGAAAATTATTGATGGTTATGTCAGAAATACTCGATGTGGCGTTATAATACACATTTCCAGGCTGCAAAGAGACAGGGGATGCATTAAATTGATAACCTGGCGCTACTTGATACCCATTACTATCTAGCACACGATACAGTTCGCGAATCGGACGAAGCGTTAGCTGAATTTCACATTCGTGATATTGTAGGGATACCAATGGAAGTGCCTCAAAGGTGGATTCCGCAAACCAAAATGGAAGAGGAATCCGAAGCTGTCTTCCTTGGATGGAAGGACGATTGATGTTAGGCGGAGACGTAGTCGACCCGCTTGGTCCGTTATTGTTGTATACCAGCGGATAACCGGTTCCCGTGGTTCCACCTGCATAGAGTCCATTAGCCGGGTCATAGAGTTCGGGAACATTTCCCACCAATGTCTCCCATTTCTTAAAGGAATCTTTATCCAAATCACACTGAGCTTTCGCGATCATATAACTTCCATCAAATTCCTGGATTTTTTGACCACCAATATAGAACCCCACATTCTGCATGATATGACATCCAATGTAATTCGCCCATGCAAAATTGTACTGTGAATTTCTTGAACCCTGAGGCAGCAACAGATACTTGCAGAAAATATCAGGGAGGTTGAAAACAAAATATAAATCACGTACCAAATCGGCAACACGCTGTAATTTGAAACGAACCTGGATCGGCTGATCATAGGATAGATCCTGAGGACCATCCATCGAGAAGGTAACCGATTCCTCGGCAAAATGAGCATATTTCTTATAGGTTTTGTAGAAATATGTAAAATCGGGGTTTCCACTTAGAATGACATTTTGCGCTCCGTACGCCACTAATGAAAAGAGTCCCCCTCCTGGCATTACTAGTGTTGTTCTAGTTAATCTATATGTCCTTTAGACCTACAGATTGACTTTATTATCGTACTACGATTATTGAGTAGGAGAGCTTGTCCACCATGTATCCGCTAAATAAGGGGCAGGATTGGCAATTGCCGACGAATCCATGTTCGGAGAAGGTCCTTCGCTTATCAGTTTCTGAATCTCGGCATAGCAAAGAGCATAACTGAAATAGTTCAAACGACTCAACATTCCCTTCATAGCTCCAAATACATCAAATCCATTCGTATCCACCGATGGAACCGTTGTTTTCCTCATGGTTATGCGACGCTGGCTAAAGCAGCACACATCCTGATAGTTTTGATAAGGGGTAAATCCATCAAACGACATCTTCTTTGATAAATTGCCATTGATGTAAATCTCCAAGGAATGATCCTTGCACACGATCGCAACATGAACCCATTTGCTCACTGGAAAATTATCGACTTCCACGTAATTATTCCATGTCTTGTACGTATTCAGGTAGACACGCAAGGTATTCGTGTCCGAACGCATATAAACGCCGGGTGCCAATAATGGAAATTGCTGGGCAAATCCTTTGTGAAAGATGTGCAACAGACCATATTCCTGTCGGAAGGTAGCCGGATGAACATTCAAAAAGAAGGAATAGCTAAACTCCACTCCCGTTCGTTCATTATTCGATAGACTGATAGGCTTCGATTGTGGTAGATTGGGATTCTGAGAAATCGATATCGACTTATTATCCGTACTGTAGGTATCGGCCAACAACACAGTTCGATTCATCGATAATCGATTCATATAATTGTAGATGATCTCCGTAAAGACAAAGGTGAGATAAACGAGTATGACAATGATACCTGCCAGAATAGCTTGTGGAATAATACCTGATTGAGAGGCATTTGGAGACATTCCTATGGATTGGAAAAGAGATGATCCCATATTCGAAGATGTAGAAGGTGTAGGAGTGGAACCAAAGAAGGACATCTTTTACCTTTACTACTTTGTATGATTTATTTTAGGACTACGTGGAATTGACGGTTGCACTGATGCTAGGCTCAAAGAAGTTCGCAAACCATCCTGCAATTGTCGTAATCGGAATAGGTCCTGCCATATAGTTCTTGTATACTGTCTCTGGATTCAATGCGGCATCATACATGGTCGTTGTTGAAATCTGTCCCCCAAATCCACCGTACGCCAACAAGTTTGCGGAATAACCGCCTGCATCCACCTTGAAATTAGAGGGTAGAACACACGAACGTGCCAGCTTACCATCCACATAGGAATCCACCGTTCGACCATTCACTGCAATCGTCAGATTCACCCAGCGCTGCAGATCAATCTCGCGTAGATCACAGATCGGAGACGAATCCAATAGACCCGAATCAGTCTGAAGAACATTAAACGTCATGTTCTGTGTCGCCCTATCCAACGAGGGGGCCTGCGTGGTAGTTGTACTAGAAGCGGCTCCTGTTTGGTCGCGCGTTTGAAGACGAATCGATACCTTGGGCTTGTTTCCACCCAGATACACACGAATCGTGTCAAAATTAGGCCCGCCTACGCTAATAATCGGCTTATTGAATCCCGAACGATGCGACCAATTATTAACATAAATCCATGTCGAAATCGTAAATTCACCTCCCTCAAACAACGATGGAAGTTTATCTGATGTTATGATAATGGGCTTGCTCGGATCGATGATTGCCGACTGTGTCGCCGTTAAGAGAGAATAACTGTTTCCCGTTCTTGCTCCAAATAGATATTGATATAAATAATATAAACCAATCAGGCCTCCAAAAAAGATCATCATCGGGATGAGCCGCGCGATCGGACTAGAACTGTTATTGGCACTCATGATTCCTGTCCAATACACGGATATTCTATCGGCGTAATTATGCATAAGGGCTATTCCATTCCACCAGGTTATTTTTAGGAGGTTTGGTGACAGGATCACATGGTAAACCGGGAGGACATGCCGCTAACCATTCGAATTTTGGTAGAGATAGATTGATAGGGTTGGCATCCACTACCATATTGTTCGTATCCACATGCGCGACACGCTCGCTCTCTACTTCATTGGGAGACAGGCGTTTTCCATTAATCATGACATGAATAACAGATCCATTCAAGCCTGGAGATCCCACAGACAAGGGGCTTGTAATCACTACCGGATAATTCTCCAAGCGATGAGAGGCTACGATTCGATTATCGTATATGACATCAAACCGACGACCCTCTCGTAGAACCGCAACAAAGATCCATTTTTGTTTGGAAATGGGAGGAAGATCAACAATCTCATACCCCAGTGTTCCACCTTTATTTGTTTGAATACGAAGGCGGGCCGAAGTACGATCCTTACCCGCTGGTGCAGGTGAAATCTCTAGATACCAGTTATTGGCAATTTGCATCAGTGGTAAATAGGGCGTGCTCATTTTTGCCGTGCGATCCCCATCTTTTAATATGAAATATCCCATAACTGTGGATCCATTGGATCCCAAAACGGTTTTCTGAACCACATCTGGTAGCCCCACATCTTTCTTCGCATTCAATGGCGTCATTTTGGGAAGAAGATCCTTGTTTTCTGCAGGAGGATAAATAACATAGAAAATCAAATAGATGGTCACGATAACAAGTACAAATACAATGATGCCGATCATCTCTATGTAAGAATGGGATTTCTTTCATCCGTATAGGTTTAAAGAATCAGTTGATTTTACCATTCAATGGCATCTATTCCTGATTGTACATTGGTTACCGCATGTTATGTATTTACATCCTATCATGCCAAAAGTAGAAATGTAGAAGAGACCCTTCAAACCATGGATGCACTTTTGTCAGTTCCATGTTATCTGGTCATCTATTGCAATCAAGAACTCGAACAACCTCTTCTCCAACGACGTTCTACCATGTTGCATCTTACCAAAATTATCGTTCAGCCTTTTGAATCTCTCTGGTGTCATTCGTTATTGGACAAAGTAAAGAAAAATCGCGAATCCTTCTGGCCTACTCGTGATGAACGTACATGTGCAGAAACGCATTTGATTACCTGCAATAAAGCCGATTTTGTGTTGCAAACCATTCATTCCAATCCGTTTCACACTCGACGATTTGGATGGATCGATGCGAATCTGGGTCGAAATGGGTCCAAGATTTCCCGTTCTTATACCAACAACTTGCTTCTACGAATTCTTGATCAAGTCGACGATCGGTTTCATCTTCAACTCCTTAACGTAGTCGATAAGAAGTACAAACAACCCGAGAATAAACAAGAATATTACTTTCATTATCGTTGGGTCGCATGTGGATGTCTGTTTACCACAAGTTCCGAACTGGGGATCCGGATCCTGTCTCGCATCAAAGAATTAATCGTTTCCACCACCGAAATGGGGTATGGACACGGAGAGGAAATGTTTTATCTGGAGATTCTGGACGAATTCTATGATGACATCCATCGATCCTATGGCGACTATCAGGACATTCTTCATAATTTTATTGAACCCACAACGAGTTTCGTCTATATCTATTGGAACCTGGTCATGCGATATTATGATATGGGATATCATAAGGAATGCATCGATGTATGTAAAGAACTTTTGAGGCAGTTTGACAATTATATGGTAGAACTTAATTATGATTTATATGTCCGCTTGTATTCGATGTATTATTTATCTTTGTGTCATACGGATTCAAATGAAGCAGAACGGGTAGGCAACGAACTTCGCCAACATATTCGAACCAACCCCTATATCGCTCAACAATTTCAGAATTTACGTTCGCTTTGTCGCATGGATCATTTTATACTTTAGATAGCACAAGAGGTTGAAGACGGCATGGGACCCGCTCCAAAACTCTTTGCACTCGTTAGAGCAGGCTGAGATTCACGCATTTCACCCGTGCTAATGACACGCGGCCATATCTTCAAGGTGCGAAGCTTCACAAGATTCGTCTGTATTCCTGAAGCAGGAAAGATGTCTCCTTTGACGTCTTTTGGAGTCGCCAGGAATTTACGTGTTTTCATCAAGTATCCATTCAAATATACCTCTAGGGCATGCTCCATAACAACAACGCCAATACGAAATGGCTCTTGGACCGGAACATTGGGAATAATAACATTTTCCATATTATTGTCCTTATTCAAAACGGAAACAATCATGTCATTCGTATCGGGTAATAGTGCAATCGCGAGGTTATAGTTCTCTAGCAGGCCCAACAATGTATTGCTGTTTGGAGTCTCTCGTATGGTAGCACCACGTGTAAAGAGAATACGTGGACGTGTCGAGAATTGCATTGGATTCTCAATAAATATGTCCAGAATCATGGAATAACCAAATGATAGCTGCGGAATGGGTAAATCAATGCTTTTGATCTGTCCAACGTTTGAATTGGTCCAAAAGAGGACACCGTCATCAAAACCCGGGATCGTAATGATTCCTTTCACATCACCCACATGAAATCGGAAGATGGGCGTTATAAAGAAATGAACAAAAAGGACGATGACGAGTAGAATAATCAATACCGCAAGAACATACGTTCCGATTTGACCAAATGAACTGGCTGGACCGCTATAGGATGATCCTGAGGATCCACTAAATGGCGACCAGGATGATCCTGATGATCCACTAAATGGCGACCAGGATGATCCTGATGATCCACTAAATGGCGACGATGATGTACTTGCTGGTCCTAGCGGACTCGATTGTCCAAATGGAGTTGCTACTATTTGCTTCGTGGCCTGGACACCTGTTTGTACCAGATTTTTGGTATTTTTTGCAAACTGATCTACCCACCGTATCATTTCTCTTTTCTACTTATTTTTTTATTCGATCTTACTCATGAAATAATACACTCCGCCAAACACGGATAAAATGGCGCTACCCGTAAGGAAGCCTTTAATGAAGGATCGATAATCGACTTCATTCATGTCTTCTTTCGTCCAAACCGGTGATCGATTTCGGGTTCCAACCTTTTCGTAATAGGTTAGCACCTCCTCCAAGGACCATTCCGTTTTACCTAATTTTTTATTGACTTGGTTATGAATATCAATGGTCCATTTAATGAGATCCGTTCGAGAATCTAAAAAGGTATTAATAGGATTCTTTTTGAGATGTTCTCGATAATGTTCTCGGCAGAGGGAACAAGGAAGCAGGTAGGCGAGTGATTCATAGAACTCTTTGGCGCATTTTTTATCGGTATACGTTGGATTTTTAGGATATCCAAGTGCAACAATATGGATCGTATGCCAGAAAAAAGGACCCCATACACTTGGGGGAAATTTCATTCTATTTATGATTCATCCTTTCTTATTCATTTTTTCACATCCAGTTGATCTAAAGACTTGGACAGCTAGCATTACTAAAGTGTCATGATGACAGCCCGGATACCACATTGTACCAATTGTGGACTATCAGGACACGTCTTTCGTAATTGTTTATCACCCGTTACAAGCTATGGGGTTATTGCTATTCGATACCAAGACGATTCGCATTCTTCTTCCTTGTTCTCTAAAACATCCCATGTAGACAATGGAAATCATTCTATCCAATTCTTACTGATCCAGCGTAAGGATTCACTTGCGTTTGTCGAGTTTATTAGGGGGAAATACAGTCATCAGGATGACCCCTATATCATAAAATTGTTAGAGGGGATGACACAGCACGAACAGGAGTTGATACGTACAAAGACGTTCCCCGAGCTATGGTTTGAAGTATGGGGTGAATCGTCGACGATTCGATCTCACAAGACGGATTATGAATCTTCCGATAGGAGACATTCTCAAATTGTGGATCGTTTGCCTGCATTGATAGATGCTCATCCGAGTAAATGGGTGGAACCTGAATGGGGATTTCCAAAAGGCCGACGCAATCCATATGAAACCGATATTGGATGTGCGATTCGAGAATTTCAGGAAGAAACGGGTATTCATGCCAATGAATTCACTGTCATTCAAAACACCCAATCCATTTCAGAAACATTTTTTGGCTCCAATCAAGTTCACTATTGTCATAAGTACTATATTGGGGTATGTCATAAATCAGTTGAAGTTGAAATGAACCGTGATAATTTTCATATGACACGGGAAATCGGAGACATTAAATGGTGTTCGTTAGAGGAGGCCATTTCCAAGATTCGTCCGGATAATGTAGAAAAGCGTGAGGTTTTGTTAAAAGCAGGTAAAATTATGAAGAATTTTCACCCTGTTCCTACCAACGTTCCTGGACGCTATGTGCATCGTACATCTTAAATGAAATGTTCTTCTCTAAATAGTATGGCGTCTCGGAGAAAGCCTGCCTTTATTAATGATCCATTTGCTTCAAATACGGAAGAGGAAGCTCCTCCTTCGGTCAAACCTTCGGTTCAAGCACCTGCTGCATTACCTGATGCATTACCTTTGGTAGAAGAAGAATTACCTGCGGCATTACCTGCGGCATTACCTTTGGTACAAGAGGAATTACCTGCGGCATTACCTGCGGCATTACCTGTAGTACAAGAAAAAGCTTCTTCTCCCGCTGTACAGGAACAGCTACCTGCAGTACAAGAGGAACCTGCTGTAGTACCCGCTGTACAAGCAAATCTACCTGCTGAACAGCCTGCGGCATTACCCCTTCAGGAACAAGCGCGTGTTGATCCCTCTATCAAGCGTCAACGACGTAAACCTAATATCGGCCAAAATGTTCAAGATCCAGTTTCACAAGTAGTAGCTGAGATTCCTGCACCAGTTTCACAGGTGGTAGAACAAGCACCTCTAAGCGAAGTAGAAGAGCAGAATATTCTACAAAACTTACCCAAATCGGTGGAGAAAGCTCTCCCTATCGTTCCAGAAGTTGTGAATGAAGTACAAGAGGAAGCTGCAAACGAAGTGGCAAATGAAGTGGAAGATCAGGAGGTTGTAGAAGAAGCCCCTTTAAACGAAGTGGAAAGCGGAGTGGAAAACGATGTGGAAAACGAAGTAGAAAACGAAGTGGAAAACGAAGTGGAAAACGAAGTACAGGAAGCTCCTTCAAGCGGAGTGGTAAACGAAGTACAGGAAGCTCCAAGTGAAGTGAAAAACGAAGTACAAGAAGCACCTGTTATTGCTGCACCTGCAAAGCGAAGAAAACCTATGATCGGAAACAACTCACAAGTACCTTCCTCTGCTCTTTTTCGATCCTATGAACCCGAACAACTTCTAGAAGCATGGAACACCATCGCCGATTTTGCAGTACGCGATCAACTCATTGTTGAATTAGAACGACGTGAGATGTTTCCTACTAAGAGCATGAAAGCCTGGGAGTACGAATCTGGATCCTATCCTGATGTCAAAGATCCCCAATTCCTACAAAAACTATTATCCAAGCGAGAATTTCACGAATCACTCCAAGAGACTTGGAAACCCACAACCGACCCCTGCGAGAATAATGGAATATTTGAAGTCACCCCTGTCCAACGTTTTGTATCGAATTTCATGTCCCCTAAAACCCCCTATATGTCCGCCCTCTTGTACCATGGAGTCGGTGTCGGTAAAACCTGTGCCGGCGTGCAAATTACCGAAGCCTGGCTCGAGTTTTATCCCCAAACAGAAGTCTACCTCGTTGCCCCTCCCACTATTCAAAAAGGATTCGAACGAACCATCTTTGATATCAACAAAGTTGTCATCGGCGAAGGGAATGAACCCAATACCGCCTCCCAGTGCACAGGAACAACCTATATGCGTCTAACCAACACTCTGTACGAACGTGAACTTTCTAAAATCGAAAAAGCCGTTTCCAGACTGATCAAACGTCGTTATAAAATCTATGGATACATTCAATTCGGCAACTTTATTCAAGAGCAATACAAATCCGTTCCCAAAACGATCCCCAAAGAACGCCGCGACGAACTCATCAAGGAGATTCTTCGTAGACAATTCAGCGGAAAACTCCTTGTCGTCGACGAAGCCCACAATCTCCGTGAAGTCATGGAAGAAGGAGAAGAAGAGGATATCGCCTTTGCTGGAGGAAAAGAGGAGAAGGGTGATGCCGCCGCTGGAAAGATGTTGACCCCCTTCTTGCTCGATGTCCTTCGTTATTCCGAAGGAATGAAGTTTTGTTGTCTTACCGCCACACCGATGTACAATACCTATCGGGAAATCATTTTCATGTTAAACTTATTATTACTGAACGATAAAAAGGCAACGATTATTGCATCGGATATCTTTGATCGAGAGGGAACCATAACCCAAAATGGGGCCGCTCGTTTGAGCAACATCGCCCAACGATACGTCAGTTTCATGCGAGGTGAAAACCCTATTTCCTTCCCTGTCCGATTGTTCCCCCAAGTCCCTGCTCTACCTTCCTATCCCACCCTGGATCCACGCGGTGCACCCCTTCAAGCGGAAGAAACTATCTACTATCAAAAGCTACCCCTGGCTCCCATTATCCTACAAGGAGAAACCCTTCGTGCCAGTATGATATTCATGAATGATCTTCCTAAGGATGGAAAAGGATTGAGTACCATTATGTTGGAAAAACTCGTCCATGCAGGAAACATTGTCGTTCCTGCAACCGATTCCACACGCGGCGACACCGTAGAAGCCTACACCCTTCGTGCTAACAGTGAATCCTTATGGACCGTCATGGACCAACAAATCATGGGTGGAGAATTACGTGTTCGTGCAAAGGCGTCGGTGGGAGCCAAATGGCTCGTCGAAGGAGAACTTGCCAATTTTAGTCCCAAGTTTGAATTTCTATTGAAACGGATTCGAAATGCAGAAGGATGCATCTTTGCCTACAGCCGCTTTGTATCAGGCGGTGCTCTTCCTTTAGCTCTTGTACTAGAAGCAAATGGGTACACTCCTTATGAAAGAAGACCCGTCCTTATGGATGGAAACCAGGCTCAAGGTGGTAGACAATGTGCATTGTGCCCTCGTAAGGAACGCGACCACGGTTCGTCCAGTCATATGTTTTCACCTGCGTATTACGGGTTGATAACGGGTAATACCAATCTTTCTCCGCAGAATGAGAAGATCATCGTGGCACAACGAAGTATCGCGAACAAAGACGGAAAAGTCATTAAAATCGTGATTGGTTCCCAGATCGCATCTGAAGGTGTTGATTTTCGATTCGTTCGTGAAACCCATGTCATTGATTCCTGGTATCACTTGAATAAAACCGAACAGATTCTGGGTCGTGCCATTCGATTCTTGTCTCACTGTGCACTGGAAAAGGAGCGAAGAAACAATACCGTGTACTTATATGTCGCTGTTATTCCTCCCAATGTGTATAACCGCGAAACCGCTGATTTATTGAGTTATCGCATGGGATTCAGAAAGGCCGTTCAGATTGGAAAGGTAACCCGAATCATGAAACAATCCGCCATCGATTGCAATCTGAATAAAGACGCCATCATCATTCGCGGAGAACCTCCTATGAAACAGATCGATTCGCAACGTGTGGAGAGGGAAGCGGTGAACATCAACGATGCACCATTTACCGCCGTCTGTGATTGGATTGAAACATGCGAGTATCAATGCAATCCTTCTCTTTCCATGAAAGAGCTCGACATTGACGATTCTACCTATGATGAATTCTCTGCTCGCTGGCGTGTTCACCAGATCAAAGAACGAATCAAACAAATGTTTTCCATCCAATCGTTCTATCAATCCGAAGATCTATGGAATAGCATGGCGGACATTCCACGTTTGGCCATTGTCGATGTACTACACGAGATTGTGAATAACCGATCCTTTCAGGTTAAACACTTTGACACAACAGGATATATTCGTTATTGCAATGGATATTATCTTCTTCAACCGAATGTCTACGCGGATCTAACGATTCCATTGGCCATCCGCGTTGCGAAATTCCCTGTTAAACGGGATAACTATGCACCTATTCAACCCGATCTGTCAGAATTGGATGATGTAAAGGTGGATGATACCGTCGCACCATCTGTATCAATTGATCGATTGTGGATTGCTTTATCACGATGGACCGACCATTTGTCTACACATGCCGAATATGTTGAACCTCCTGGAGAAGTCGATCAACGCCGAAGAGATGTTGCCCAGCACGATGCGGAGAGATTGGATCAATTTCTACAAATCCTACAAATGATTCAGCGATTTCATCGTGCTTTTCATCTTTCTAACAAACAAAATCCAGAGGCATTTCGAAGATCCCTTCTGTTCTATTTCTGGGACGAATGGTTGTCCTTATCCGAACAGCGGCGCCTTGTTATGACCACAGCTTCTACTCTTGAGTGTATTCGAAATGATCAATATCAATTTGGAAAAACACTAGTCAATCGATATTTGGATCCCAAATCAGGAACCATTGTCTTTGAATGTGAAAATGGTAAGGATTGTGTTCCATCCTTTGTTCACGAAATTAACCGTGATACGAAAGAGCCCATGCGTGCATTTAAAGTGGATCGAAATACAACGGGAGAGCGATATGGATTCATCGCACCAAAATACGGAGATATCGTCTTTAAAACGGCGGAGGCACCCATGCCTGGAGGTGGAATTCCTCGAGGGAAAGAGTGTGCCAATGTAAGTAATACGAAAGGACATCTTGCTATCTTGATGAAGCTTGGATCCATTTTAGAAACACATCAAATGACAGACTTTGAACTGAATAAGGATAAACTGACTGGAGATGAAGAGATCCGAAATTCGATTCGTCTATGTACCTTGATGGACTTGGTTCTTCGATATATGGATGAAGAACAAATTGACAGGAAGAAATGGTTCTTTCGTCCCATCATGTCCTTTTATACAGGCCATAAAGGTCTGTTCCGCGACGGCAGCTCTGCAGAGTAAATTTGAGTCCATTTTTTGACAAAAGGATATTGATAAACAGAAGAATGGAATCCACCGCTTTCTTTGAAAAGAAGATCAGTCTGAATCCAAGTGATTTCAATGAAATGAAAACCGTATCGGTGGACGACTTGCTTGAAAAAAAAGCGAAAGAAAGCATGGAAGGCAAGTGTTCGGAGCAGGGGTTTGTTCTTCCCGGTTCCATCGAACTCCTTTCTCGCTCCATGGGGTATTTTGAGTCCGCACGATTTACCGGCGACGCCATCTATTATTTGAAATTGAAAGGGCAGATCGTGTACCCCGTGGACGGCATAAAAGTAGAAGGAAAAGTCATCCGTAAAAATAAGATGGGTCTCTACATCAACTACAAAGACGCCATTCGCATTCAAGTTCCACGCGATCTTCATTTGGATCTTCCAGAGTTTGAAGACATTCAGGTGGGAGAGACTGTCGAGGTGGAACTGAAGCGATCCAAGTTTGCCATTCACGATTCTTACATCTTGGCGAGTGGTATGTTTCTCTCTGTTGTTTCGGATCGTCCGATTCAGCCATTCGTACAACCTGAGGAAGAAGTCTCACAGCCTGTTGCAGAACAAAGCGAAGCAGAGCAGAGTGAAGCAGCAAGCGAAGCAGAGCAGAGTGAAGCAGAAGAACAAATCGAAGCAGGACAAATCGAAGACGACGAGGAGGACGAAGATTAATGTGCTTGACACAAGACTTTGAATATCTATACGGAATCAGAAATGACCGCCCACGAAGAGAGAAAACACATCTTTGATACCATCAAAGCCTTAGTCAAGCCAGAACAGGAAGAGATTTTCCGAATTATCCGTAAATTAAAAGTACCTTACAGTGAAAATTCAAATGGTATTTTTTTTGATCTCTCTTCTCTTTCCGATGGCGACTTCGAACGAATTAAAGAGTACATTCAATATTGTTTAAAGACTCGTCAAGAACATGAAGATCGTCTCAAAGAATTAGAGACCATTCGAATTCAAAACGAGCAGTATCAGGAGGAGTAAAATTTGAATCTAAAGCGTATCCTACAATAATGTAATAGAATGACGACTCCAGCCAAGAAGTATCAGAACATAAGCTATGCAGAATTGCTTTCCTTCGCCGATCAGAATCCCAATCGACACCGAGAATTGGAGCCCATTGAGATTCGTCCGTCCGTCCAGGACACCTCCCTTGAGAAATTATGTCTCAAGGGCTATACGGCCACCAACGTCACGCCTGCTGGAATTCTCAGCATCGTAGCTTGTCTTGCCGATCCATCCTATTATTCCCTCGCTCCACCACACGTTCGCATTCAACAACTCATTGATCTCAGTACGGCATTGCAGATACAAACAGACGAACTGAAGCATACATCCCTTGCACGCAAACGCAAACGCATTCACGATTTGGTTGCTGGGGCATATAACGGAGCACGCTTTGAAGACAAAGATTACTTTGATCTCTACCATGGAATCAGCCTCATGAAGGGTCTCCATTTTATCTTGATGAAAGAGTCCGTCCAGGATAAGATCGAAGGAGTGGATTACGATAGTGCACTAAAAGGGGAAGTACTATTCTCATCGGATCCTACCACCTGGAAACGGGATCATCCGGTCTGGATTGTCGATTATCGCGGTCGCTGGATTGCGACTCCCTCTGAATCCACGGCACAACCCATTCATTCCATTCTTCCCGCCTGGATCACCACCATCGACCAAAAAGGATGGATGATTCAATGGCCCGACGTAGAAGCAACTAAGGTTGAATTGGTAGAACGACTATCTGCCCTTCCTGGTTGGCAAGAAACAGATAAGAAACACACCAAGGACGTTCTCTCGGTTCGTCTGGGACGTGCTCTGACCATTAAACAATTTACACAGTGGAGCACGTTGTCATAACAACTTAAATGATTTCATGCGAAAATTAATATAATGAGTCAACTTCTGCAGGGTCAAGCAGTTGGTGTTCACCTTCTCGTTAATGTATACGACGTATCCGAAGTATCCCTACTCGAATACCTTACAAGGGGTCGTCCTCTACTAGATCAGATCGTACAAATTATGCAATTACATGTTATGTCCCAAACGGGACATCAATTCCAACCAAAAGGATATACTTATGCCTATGTTCTTTCCGAAAGCCATTTCACGATTCATACCTACCCCGAACATCGATCTTGCTACATCGATCTTTTTTGTTGCCATCCCGAATTCAATCCTATCCAAGCCATCCATCTGATCAAACGTATGTTTCATACGGAGCACGTACGTTATCAGATCGTACCACGTTAGAACATAAATTTGACGCCTTATCGATCTTGAAGCTTAAGGTACAATTCCTGTGTCTATTAAGTAGAATGGACCTCTCTCTCGAACAATCCAAACAGCTCACCGCGTTTGTCGATGAGTGGTCCACCGATAAGAAGATCGAACTGGAAACTAGTTTTGGCGAAAACTATGTCGTTGATTCCATGACCTTTCTTCAGATCGCCCAACGAATCCGTACAAAAGGATTTGAGGAAATTCCACAAGAGGATTACTTGAATATCATGACTCCGAACGAACTTCGTTTCACGCTTCGAGGTCTCGGTATCATTCAGTCCTATTGTCGTGATGATACCATTCAAAATAAAGAATATAGCGCCATGTTCAAAACCAGAAACTCCCGAGATAGCAATTTGAATCTAGACGAGTACAATATTCGTTTTAAGACACGCCGTGAAGAGGAACTGGGGGTGGAAGACCCACAAGTGGTACAGGTCATCAATCGATGGCCGACTCAACCAAAAGCGTTTCGTCTGATTCGTCGTTGGAGCTTCAAAGGAAAGGGTATTCGCATTGATATGTCTATGGTACGCCAAACACCAACTGGACGTGATGGCTTTCAGTGGTCTACCTCCTTTCTTCAACGCAGTGTATTGAAAGAGGCGCCTCGTTATGAAGTGGAAGTCGAATTGCTTCATGACACAGACCACACAAAAACACCGGCAGATGCCCTTCGATCTCTCATTCGCGGAGTGGGTGAAGTTCAACGTGCCATTCAAAAGAATTCACTTCTGATTCGAAAGTCCGTTGCAAATCACGTACGATCCGAATATCAGAAAATGACGGGAACATCCAAGATTCGAGGTGTCAAGCCCGTTACGCTTCAACTAGAAAATATGACGGAGAAAATAGATGATCGGGTTATTAATATTAGGACTGGTTTCAATGCAACTGATAAGGCGGACGGCCTTCGTACCATGGGCTACGTCGATTCAACGGGAGAACTATACCTCCTCGATCAAAACATGAACGTCTATCGCACCGGCCTACGCAGTGTTGCATGCTCCTCCAGTCTCGTCGATGGAGAATGGGTCACCCTCAATAAACACAAAGAGGCTCGAAATGATTATTTGATCTTTGATATCTATCATATGGCGGGTGGAAAGAAAGTATCGCATCTACCATTTATGACCTATCAGGATGGTGCGAAAGAACAAGATGGTCAACATCGTTATCGCATGATGAATGAATGGTACGATCAATGGGCCGATGGAGAAGAGATAACCGCACCCAAACAAGTATCCGAATCCAATCGTCTCCAAATCATGCTGAAAGATTTTGAGTTTGGATCTCCTGGGGACAATTCCATCTTTACATCAGGCTGTTCGAAGATTTTGGACACTCCTCGTATTTATCACACGGATGGTCTGATTCTTACCAGTAATTCCCAACCGATTCCTGATAACGCCGATGTGCGTTTTGACTATCAATTCAAGTGGAAACCCTCCATTGACAACACCGTTGATTTCCTCATCAAGTATGAAGCCGATACTGAATTTCCTACGATGGACAAAATCACTACTACTGTGGATCCCAGTAATCAAATGACCATTCAACATAAAACGATGCGTCTCTATGTGGGAAGCTCTAAGAGCATGATTTCTGAAAATCCTCGTGCGGCCATCCTGGATCAGATGATAGACAAGGAACCTTCCCGTGGAGGATACCAACCTATCCTCTTTACACCCGTCGACTTTCCAGATACCATGGCCAATACCTGTTATGTATTGGTCGAGACGAATGGTGATACGAACGAGGAATATGCCATGACCGTGGATACGAAGGAACCGATTTCGGATGAATCCGTAGTCGAAATGCGATACGATCCTTCTCGTGAGCCTGGTTGGCGTTGGGTTCCCTCTCGTATTCGCCATGATAAGTCCGAACGTCTGATGCGTGCCAAAGCGACGGCGAAAGCAACGGGTAAATCGATCGTGTATTCGGGTATCATGAACGATGAGATGGTCGCCAAATCGGTATGGAACTCCATTCACGATCCGATAACAGAATCGATGATCCGCACAGGCAATGATGCTCCCAATGAAGTCGAAAATGAACATCTGATCTCCATTCAAGCAGTCGATACCAGTAAAAAATACTATGAGCGCAAGGCACCGAAGCAGAACATCGCTCTTGTAAAAGGTCTTCAGGACTTTCACAATAAATACATCAAGAATGAGATTCTCATCAAACGTGCTCTCTTGGGCGGTCGCACAAAATTGCTAGATCTTGCCTGCGGTAAAGCAGGTGATTTGTTCAAGTGGTTCTTTGGCGGTGCAAAGTTTGTACTTGGCGTAGACTATGCAGGGGAGAATATAACGAATCCAAACGACGGAGCCTATCGTCGCTACGTGGATATCATTCAAGAATTTAAACATAAAACAATTCCCAATATCGCCTTTGCCATCGGCAACAGTGCGAAAAACATTGTGAACGGCGAAGCCGGTGCGAATGCGCAAGAGTCTGATATTCTTCGCTCTATCTTTGGACGCGTCGATCCAGAAGGATCCGTTCCTAAATACATTGAAAATGTTATGGCGCGACAATTTCAGGATGGTGCTGATGTAGCGGCATGTATGTTTGCCCTCCATTACTTCTTTGAAACGAAAGAAACACTCGATGGATTCCTAACCAATTTATCTGAAACCG
>OFSF01000339.1_pt1 | contig 18401 bp, 18 predicted proteins | sample 1543271 | NCBI WGS metagenome assembly OFSF01 (sample SAMN07774227, study PRJEB24372) | wastewater metagenome | isolation source: Exp Tend VB 100WW | collected 2016-02
TTCAGGAATTGTTGCAAGTCTGCTCATGCCATCGCTGGTTAAATAAAGGGTTGTTATCTCCTCTGGAGAAAAATCAAGGGCTTCTTTAATTGATGAGAAACCTTCAATTACATATTGGCCGCTCTCTTTTCTTGCTTTGCCGCCCCGAGAACCTAAAAGAGCCTTCACTGCCTCAACATGAGGCGAATGAAGGCTCGTAATCATCGCTTTTTAACGCGAGACTTTAGGAAACTTTTACATTCTTGCGCGCTACTTCAACCAAAGCGGTGAAAGCAGCAGGATCATTAGTTGCAAGCTCTGATAGAACGCGACGATCTACCTCAACTCCTGCAGACTTTAATCCTTGGATAAAACGGTTGTAGGTAATTCCATTAGCGCGACTTGCCGCATTGATACGGGTAATCCAGAGCTGGCGGAAATCACCTTTCTTGTCTTTACGATCATTGAAGGCATAGACCAGAGAGTGAGTTACCTGCTCTTTTGCCTTTGTGAAAAGACGGGAGCGTTGTCCGCGATAGCCACTAGCTCTCTCAAGTGTGGTGCGGCGCTTCTTTGCGGCATGAACACCGCGTTTTACTCTTGCCATTATTGCTCCCCCTTACTTCAATCCAAGCAAACGCTTGGCAGAAAAAGTATTTCGATCATTGGCCGTCTGATCCTTTGAAAGGCGACGGGTTACTCGAGAAGATTTACGCTCCAAGAGGTGGCGCTTGCCAGCGCGCTCGTGCACGATCTTTCCGCTTCCGGTGACGCGAAAGGTTTTCTTGGCGCCACTATGTGTCTTCATTTTCGGCATTTCTTTCCTCCTGTTGTCTTTACTTAAACTTCTTTAGCCTTAGAGGCGCGGGCGCGCTTTGCTTCTGCAAGTGCTTCACTCTTTTTGCGCACTGGTCCAAGCACCATCGTCATGCTTCTACCCTCGCGCTTTGGAGCAAATTCGACAAATCCCGAAGTTGCTACATCTTCTGCAAGACGTTGCAATAATCGAAATCCCATCTCTGGTCTTGTCTGTTCCCGTCCTTTGAATTGAACAGTTACCTTCACCTTATCTCCGCTAAGCAAGAACTTTTCAATATGGTTCTTCTTAGTCTCGTAATCATGGTTCTCAATCTTTAAACCCATTCGGATTTCCTTAACCACAATGTGGGTCTGGTTAGCCCGGGCCTCTCGCGCTTTCTGAGCAATTTCGTACTTATATTTTCCGAAATCCATAATCTTGCATACTGGTGGAACTGCTTCAGGTGCGATCTCGACTAAATCAAGACCTGCTTCATCAGCCATCTTTAGCGCTTTATCTATCGCTACGACGCCAACTTGCTCACCTAATGCTCCAATCAGACGAATTTCTGGAACGCGAATTCGATCGTTGATACGAGGATCAGTGGTGCTGATAACTCTTCCCTTCACTAAAAGCATGATGGAAGTCAGCCGCCAGAATGAGACCAATATTTTGGTCTTGCTCTTGTTGACCAGCTCACCTAAAAGTGAGGTAGGTGGGAGCGGCTAGCTCCACTTCATGTTGGTCATTTGACCAAGGGCTAGATACTAGCGAGTGCGAAAATGAAGGTCAAAATGCGCTTATTGTCTATCCCATCTACGCTTAGCTATGGCCTTAAAGCGTTGGAATCTAGCGATGCCTAAGAGGCGCAATTATCAAAACATTACCGAGGCTGGCGCTGCCCTCTCTGATGATCTTCCCTCAAGACAGAAGCGCTATTTCATTTCGATGATGATAAGAACTGCTTGTTTTCTCCTAGCAGTTTTTACGCCAAGTCCCTATCGCTGGTTCTTTCTAGTTGGAGCAGTAACCCTTCCCTACATCTCAGTGATTATGGCAAATGGTGGCAGGGAGACCATTAGAGGCAAGAGCGCAGTGCTAAGAAGCAAACAACGCGAAATAGGTTAAGTCTAAGATTGCTTTAATGCGCCGCCTAATTACCGTCTCAATCCTGGCTCTCCTACTTATCTTTGGCTGTGTGCAAGGCGCTTTATGGCAATATGAGAGATATGAAGCTCGCCATGCAAATAACGAATTAATCCGGAAAAACATTTCCATAGCCGCTCTACTTTCAGAAGATGACTTAAGCAGTAAATCAGCTTCAGAAATTTCTTGGCGCAGTATCTCACTTGATGGAAACTTTGATCCAAGCAAAGAGTTCCTGATTAGAAATCGTTATCACGAGGGTAAATATGGTTTTGGTGTAATCACACTATTTATCTCTGATAGTGGCAAGAGATATTGGATAGATCGCGGATGGGTAATTGCTGGCAAAGATGCCCAAACTCCCCCAGTCATTCAAAAGGTTGATTCACTACCTATTGAAATCACAGCCAGAGTCAGAACCTCTGAGATTGAGTCAAGAGTTCAAGGCAGCGTCTTTGCTCTTCCTGGAGCAGACTCAACGCCAAAGTTAGTTAAGTGGAACTCAGAACAAGCCATTGAAACAGAGCCCATCTACTTTGATTTAATTTCTAGTTCAAATTCTGAAGTGACGCCAGAGGTTGCAACTGCCCTGCCAGAACTAAGCGATGGACCCCATCTGGCTTACTCATTCCAGTGGATACTCTTTATATTCCTAGTCCTCTTTGCTTGGTATCTCGTAATTCGTGAGGATCGAAAAACTCAAGCGCCAAAGCTTTGACGAGAGTAAAGCTCGGCATACATTCCATTTAGCGCCAAGAGTTCATCATGTTTGCCGCGCTCTGCAATAAGGCCATTATCAAGAACCAAGATTTCATCAGCAGCTCTAATTGTTGAGAGGCGATGAGCGATAACAATACTTGTTCTATCTTTTAAAGCATTTGCTAGCGCAGCTTGAACCAGGAATTCATTTTCAGAATCTAGATGCGCCGTTGCTTCATCAAGAATTACAATTCTAGGTGATTTTAAAAGCAGCCTTGCAATGGCAAGTCTCTGCTTCTCACCGCCTGAGAGTCGATGGCCCCTCTCCCCGACAACAGTTTCAAATCTATTAGGTAGGGAATTAATCAGTTCAAGTATTTGAGCATCTTGACAAGCTTTCTCCATCTCAGATGTTGTGGCATCAACTTTTGCATATCGAAGATTTGCCTCTATCGTGTCATGAAACATATGCGCATCCTGGGTAACAACCCCGATGCTTGAGCGAAGTGATTGGACTTGTAGATCTCGGATATCAACTCCATTTATCGCTATGGAGCCAGAGGTAACATCATATAAACGTGGGAGCAGCGCACTAATCGTCGTCTTTCCCGCACCCGAGCTACCAACTAAAGCAGTCATTGTTGAAGGAAGAACTTCAAATGAAATTCCTTTTAATACCTCACCACTATCAACTGTCTCAGGCTTTGCCACTGATTCTAAAGAGGCAAGTGAGATCTCTTCAGCCCTTGGATAGGAGAAACGGACTGAATCAAATTTGATGCTCAGCCCCCCGCTGCCAACTGGCTTAGCATCTGGCTTATCAGAGACCATAGGTTCAAGGTCAAGGACTTCAAATACGCGCTCAAATGAAACTAAGGCAGTCATTACATCAACGCGCACATTAGATAGCGCCGTTAGTGGGCCATAAAGACGAGCTAGAAGCGCGGTAATTGCAAGCAGAGTTCCTAGTGATATCTGCTCATTGATTGTGAAATGTCCGCCAACTCCATATGCAAAAGCAGTCGCAATGGCTGCAATTGAAGTTAACGCGATAAAGAAGAGCCGGTTTAATAGAGCGATTGAAATACCAATGTTTGCTACTTTTCTAGCTCTGGCGCTAAAAGTTGAACTCTCACTACTTGGATTACCATAAAGTGAAACTAGTAAAGCGCCAGAGACGTTAAAGCGCTCGGTCATCGTGGCTGACATTTCAGCATTTAGGTTGAATGAATCCCTGGTTAATCCCTGAAGCTTTTTGCCGACCCACTTAGTCGGAATTATGAAGGCGGGAAGTAGTAATAATGAAACCAGTGTGATCTGCCAGGAGAGAATTAACATCGTTACAGTTACCAGAATCAAACTTAGAACATTACTGATTAGCCCAGAAAGGGTTGAGGTGAAGGCCTGCTGAGCCCCAATGACATCAGAGTTGATTCGAGAGATCAAAGCTCCGGTTTGAGTACGGGTAAAGAAAGCAATTGATTGCTTTTGAATATGGGTGAAGACTTGTGAGCGAAGGTCAAAGATTAGTCCTTCACCAATTCTTGCTGAAAACCATCTACCAATCATGTTAAAGAGGGCATCGAGAATTGCGATGAAGGCAACCAAAAGTGCTATCTGAGTGACCAAGGCAGAATTGCCTGGTATGACGCCATCATCTATTAGATTTCTAAGAAGTAGTGGAGTAGCCACAATTAAGAATGCATCGATAACTACTGTTATTAAAAAGAAAATTAAAAAGGTCTTATAAGGAAGCGCAAATCCAAAGATTCTCTTTACAGTTCCTGGTTTTAGTTTCTGGTTCTTAACTGAAGAATCGGCTGTGAAGGAACGAAAGGACATCCAAACTGCCATTTGGGACATATCTCTACCCTAGACCAGAATCGCGAAGGAGAGGAACGAACTAGACAGTAAAGCCAATTGCGCGAAGCTGTTCACGCCCATCATCGGTGATTTTATCTGGTCCCCATGGTGGCATCCATACCCAATTTATCTTTACATCAGTGACTAGATCTTGAAGCACTGACTTAGTTTGATCCTCAATCACATCCTGCAATGGACAAGCTGCAGAGGTAAGGGTCATATCAAGTACTGCGACATTTGAATCATCGATAGAGACATCGTAAACAAGCCCTAGATCAATTACATTTATTCCTAGCTCTGGGTCGATAACATCCTTCATTGCCTCTGTTACATCATCTCTCGATGCGCTCATCATCTACTTCCCTTCGCTACTTGTTGCCTGAAGTATTGCATCTTTCGTTGCCATCCATCCCAATAGAGCGCATTTTACTCTAGCTGGAAACTTAGAAACTCCAGCAAAAGCTACGCCATCTCCGATTAGCTCTTCATTGCCAGAATCTGTTCCTTTACTTAAGACCATGCCTTGGAATGAATCGATAATATCTAGGACCTCAGCAATTTCTTTGCCCATCACTAAATCTGATACTACTGAAGTGCTAGCTTGCGAGATTGAGCAGCCAATTCCGTCCCAACTAACTTCTATCACCTTCTTGCCATCAGTATGCAGATTTAAAGTAATCTCATCGCCACATGAGGTGTTTATATGTTGAACTTGAATTGTTGGATTTGGCTTTAACGCCTTATTAAGTGGGCGCTTATAGTGCTCCAAAATAACTTCTTGATAAAGAGAATCTAGTTCCATTATCGGCTCTCGAAGTACTTTCTTGCGCGCTCCACTCCATCAATTAAAGCTTCAATCTCATCAAAGTCGTTATATAGATAGAAAGAAGCTCGCGTGGTAGCAACAGTCTTAAAACGTCTCATTAGCGGCCATGCGCAGTGATGACCAGTTCTTACCGCGATGCCATATTGATCAAGGGCTTGGCCAAGATCATGTGGATGCACTCCCTCGACAGCAAAGGAGACTACTCCCCCGCGCATCTCTAAATCTTTTGGTCCAATTACAGAAAGTCCTTTAATACTCTGCAAGCCATCAAGTGCTCTCTTGGTTAACTCAACTTCATGGGCGTGAATCTCATCAAGACCAATAGCGTTTAGATAATCAACTGCTGCTCCAAGCCCAATTGCTTGCGCCATATTTGGCACACCAGCTTCAAAGCGTTTAGGGGCGTCAAGATATGTCGCACTCTCCATTGTTACAGTTTCAATCATTGATCCACCGGTTAGAAAGGGTGGCATTTCATCTAGCAAGTTCTTCTTGCCCCAGAGGATTCCAACTCCGGTTGGTCCAAGCATCTTATGGCCAGAGAAGGCAATAAAGTCAACATTCAAAGCTTTTACATCTACCTTGTAATGAGGAACTGATTGACAAGCATCAAGAACAAATAGAGCGCCAACGCTATGTGCTTTTGCTGTTACTTGATCCAGAGGAACTATAGTTCCAAGCACATTTGATTGGTGAGTTAGAGCAACAATTTTAGTTCTCTCATTAATTAGCTCATCCATATTAGATAGATCTAAACGGCCATTATCACTTACCTTAAACCAAACTAACTCAGCTCCGGTTCGAGCAGAAAGCTCCTGCCATGGAATTAAATTGGCATGGTGCTCCATCTCAGAGACAACAATTCGATCACCAGGCTCAATATGAAACTTAGACCCTGGCCTAGCATTTCCAAGGGAATAAGCAATTGCATTAATGCTCTCAGTTGCCGACTTTGTGAAAATGACTTCATCGACATCTGCATTGATAAAGGCAGCAACTTTTGCCCGAGCTCCTTCATAGAGCTCTGTTGCCTCTTCTGCTAATTGATGCGCGCCTCGATGAACTGCAGCGTTATGGTTTTCATAGAAATCTCGCTCAGCTGCGATAACTGAGTTTGGTTTCTGCGAAGTTGCTCCGCTATCTAAATAGATGAGGCGATTGTTGCCACGAATCTCTCGCTTAAGGATAGGAAAATCCGCCCTTATCGCTGAGAGATTTAATTTAGACACAAGTTATCGCCTACGCCTTGGCGTATTGCGCATAGCCCTTCTCTTCAAGTCGATCAGCAAGTTCAGGGCCGCCCTCTTCAACAATCTTTCCGCCAGCAAAGACGTGAACAAAATCTGGCTTTATATAGCGAAGAATTCTGGTGTAGTGAGTAATTAACATGATTCCAAGATTCTGTTCGCTCTTTACGCGATTTACTCCCTCAGAGACAATTCTTAGCGCGTCAACATCAAGGCCCGAATCTGTTTCATCCAAGATTGCAATCTTTGGCTTGAGTAGCTCCATCTGCAAAATCTCATGGCGCTTCTTCTCTCCACCTGAGAATCCCTCATTAACGCTGCGCTCTGAAAAAGTAGGATCGATAGATAGTTTACTCATCGCTTCTTTAACTTCACCCACCCAAGTTCTTACCTTAGGCGCTTCTCCGCGAAGAGCCGTTGCTGCAGTTCTTAGAAAGTTCGAAACAGAAACTCCTGGAACCTCAACCGGATATTGCATCGCAAGAAAGAGTCCGGCCTTTGCTCGCTCATCAACGCTCATTTCAAGGACATCAACGCCATCAAGAGTTACTGATCCTCCTGTAACGCTGTACTTAGGATGACCTGCAATGGAATATGCAAGTGTTGACTTACCAGAGCCGTTAGGGCCCATAATTGCATGGACCTCACCAGAGTTAATCGTTAGATCAACCCCGCGGAGAATCTCAATAGCTCCACTCTCGCCCTCAACGCTTACTTGAAGACCTTTGATTACTAGTTGTGCCATCTCGACTTACTCCTTAACGTTATTTCTTCTTTGAAATCGTGACAGTATCTCCATCACGAACTACAGCAAATGTTTCAATTGCTTCAAAAGCAGGCGGGGTTAAAACCTCTCCGCTTCTTAGATCAAACTCAGCTCCATGGAGCCAGCACTCAATCTTGTAATCCTTAATATCCCCTTCAGAGAGGGATGCCTCGGCATGGCTACAGATATCAGCGACTGCAAAGACTTCATCGCCAATTCTTGCCACACAGACATCCTCTGAGCCAAGTGTGAATTTAACCGGCTTTGATTCTTGAAGTTGATCTACTTTTATCTCGATAGATTCCATTTATGCCCCAAGTGTTTCTAGCTGGCTATCAATTTTTGACATTAAACGCTCTTGAATTACCTCATCACCAATCTTGTCGATAATTTCAGTAAAGAAGCCTCTAATTACTAAGCGCCGTGCCTCATTCATCGGTATCCCGCGAGACATGAGATAAAACAGTTGCTCATCATCAAAGCGCCCCGTTGTGCTGGCATGGCCTGCTCCAACAATCTCACCAGTTTCAATCTCTAGATTGGGAACTGAATCTGCTCTTGCTCCATCTGAGAGAAGCAAATTCTTATTTAATTCATAGGTATCTGTTCCTTCAGCGTTCTGCCTAATAAAGACATCGCCAATCCAAACAGTTCTAGCTCCATCTCCAGCAAGAACGCCTTTGTAATTCACCCGAGACTTAGCTCTTGGTATGCCGTGATCGACAAAGACGCGATGCTCTAGATGCTGGCCATCAGTTGCAAAATAAACTCCCCAGAGCTCAGCGGAGCTGCCTTGATCTGAGTATTCAACTGTTGGCAAGAGGCGAACTAGCGAGCCACCGATTGTTACTGTGATTGATTTGAAATTAGCATCTCTTCCAATAATTGCATGATGGCGCCCCATATGTACTGCCTTTGGGCCCCACTCCTGCAGAGTAATAAAAGTCAGGTTAGCTCCAGCTTCAACTCTGATCTCAATTTCTTCACCAATGATGCCATCGCCAGTATTTTCAACAATAACGCTAGCTTTGCTATGAGCCCCTGCAGTAATGACAGTTCTTGAGAACTCACCGCTACTTCCAACGCTTCGCTTTAGCAAGATTGGTTCGTTAATTACCGCTTCATTGTCAATCTTTAGATGCACTACTTCAGTAACTTCGCTCCTTAGGCGCTGAACGATTGCATCTGTAGTTGTTGATTTTGCTGGAAGCTCACTTGCCTTAACAGTTGAGATATTAAAACCAGCTCTAGCGCTTCCGAATAATTCAATTGAGATTCGATCAATAACACTAACTGCAGGATCATGAAGGCCTGCAATGCGCTTTAACGGAGTAAAGCGCCAAGCCTCCTCACGCCCAGTTGGCGTTAAGTAATTAGTTGGAAGAACGCTGCTCATTAACCGACCGAACCTTCCATCTGCATCTCAATTAAACGGTTAAGTTCAAGGGCATATTCCATAGGAAGCTCTCTTGCGATTGGCTCAATAAAACCTCTAACAATCATCGCCATAGCCTCATCTTCTTCCAGTCCGCGAGACATTAGATAGAAGAGTTGGTCATCACTAATTTTTGAAACAGTTGCTTCATGCCCCATCGTCACATCATCTTCACGGACATCAACATAGGGATAAGTATCGGAGCGAGAGATAGTGTCAATTAGAAGAGCGTCGCATTTCACAGTGCTCTTTGAGTGATGCGCTCCTTCTTTGATTTGAACTAATCCACGATAGCTAGTTCTTCCCCCGCCACGTGCAACTGATTTAGAGATAATCGTTGAAGAAGTGTGAGGCGCAGCATGAACCATCTTGGCTCCTGCATCTTGGTGTTGTCCCTCTCCAGCAAAAGCAATTGAAAGAGTCTCACCCTTTGAATGCTCACCCATGAGAAATACAGCTGGGTATTTCATAGTCACCTTAGATCCGATATTTCCATCAATCCATTCCATCGTGGCGCCTTCAGCACAAATTGCGCGCTTGGTCACCAAGTTATAAACGTTATTCGACCAGTTCTGAATCGTGGTGTATCTAACGCGAGCATTCTTTCTTACGATAATTTCAACAACTGCTGAGTGGAGAGAATCTGATGAATAGATAGGAGCTGTGCACCCTTCAACATAGTGAACATATGAACCTTCATCAGCAATGATGAGAGTTCTCTCAAATTGCCCCATATTCTCAGTGTTAATTCGGAAATATGCTTGAAGTGGAATCTCAACATGAACGCCCTTTGGCACATAAACAAATGAACCACCAGACCAGACTGAGGTATTAAGGGCTGCAAACTTGTTATCGCCAACTGGAATTACTGAGCCAAAGAATTCCTTGAAGATATCTTCATGCTCTCTTAGGGCAGTATCAGTATCAAGGAAGATAACCCCTTGCTTCTCTAGATCTTCACGGATTGAGTGATAGACAACTTCTGATTCATATTGGGCTGCAACTCCTGATACTAGGCGCTGTTTTTCAGCCTCAGGTATACCTAGGCGGTCATAGGTATTTTTAATATCTTCTGGCAAGTCTTCCCAGGAAGTTGCCTGCTTCTCAGTGGAGCGAACAAAGTACTTAATGGTGTCAAACTTAATCCCAGATAAATCTGATCCCCAGTTTGGCATTGGCTTCTTATCAAAGAGCGCTAAACCCTTAAGACGTAGCTCAAGCATCCAAGCAGGTTCATTCTTCTTAGCAGAGATATCGCGTACTACCTCTTCGTTTAAACCACGTTTGCTATTGGCGCCGGCATCGTTCTTATCCGACCAACCGAACTCGTAGTTTCCGATTCCCTCTAACTCTGGGTGGGCGATTTGGCTCATCGTTTACTCTGCTTTCTATTGCTGGTTTGGGTTTTCTCGATTTTCTTGCCTTTACTTCCTAGTTGGGGAATAAATGTTGTGCAGACTCCATCGCCATGGGCAATTGTTGCTAGGCGTTGAACATGGGTTCCTAATATCTTTGAAAAAGCTGCTGTCTCTTCCTCACACAACTGAGGATATTCAGCGGCAACATGGGCTATCGGGCAGTGGTGTTGGCAGAGCTCAAGTCCAATTGCTTTGGGATGAACATTTGCTGCATATCCTTCATCGCTTAAGAATTTTACTAAGCCATCAACAGCGTTCTTTGAGTCAGTTACAGTTTTCTTTGATCTACGAATAATTTCATCAGCGCGATGCTTGGCAAAGCCATCAACTAAATGCGCACCTGCGCTAGCTGCCATATATTTCAGCGCAGAGACCGCAAGATCATCATATGAATGCTCAAATCTCTCGCGCCCTTTATCGCTCATTACAAATACCTTTGAAGGACGACCTCTTAGACCTGCGCTTCTAATGTGAGGTTCGCGCTCTTCTAGAATTCCTTCGCCCACTAGTGAATCTAAATGGCGGCGAATACCAGCTGGGGTTAGGCCAAGGGAGGCAGCTAAGGCAACTGCGGTTGATGGGCCGTTTTCTAAAATGGCTCGGGCAACCTGGTCCTTAGTTCTTAAGTCCTCAGATGGGGCTAGGGTGGATTTCACAACGCAAGTGTTGCGTAATTCATGGCCAAACGCCACTTCAAAGCGCCTGTTGGCACTCTAGGGTTGGGCTATGGCCCCCCTCGCCGATAAAGCGCTACTAAAACTCTCCACTTTAATGGTCTTTACTCAATCTGCAATTGTTTTCACTGGAGCACTCGTTCGTATTACCGGATCTGGTCTTGGCTGCTCAACATGGCCTGAGTGCACCCCTGGTTCATATACCCCAACCCCTGATCAACCAGAGGCTCCACTTCATGCCTGGATTGAATTTGGAAATCGACTCCTTACCTTCGTTCTTCTCATTAATGCTCTTGCTCTGATGTTTACTATTTTAAAGAGCGGAAAGCGTGAGTTAAGAAAATTAGGTGCGCTTCAGATACTAGGAATTTTGGCCCAAGGAGTCCTTGGTGGAGTAACAGTTTTAACAGCTCTTAATCCAGCAACTGTTGCAGCTCACTTCCTGCTCTCAATAATTCTAATCGCAGGGGCTCTCTCTCTGCGACAGAGAGCTCATGGCAAATCCCCAATTGAAATTACTCTAATCCCATTAGTTACCAAACTTATCTGGCTTCATCTCTTATTAACATCCTTAGTACTAATTGCTGGAACCATTGTCACTGGGAGCGGACCTCATGCTGGCGACAGCGCAGCTGAGCGATTTAATCTTGATTCACGGACTATGGCTTGGATCCATGCCGACCTAGTAATTGCTCTGCTTGGAGTAAGCATCGCTTTATTAATTGCGATTCGCCTAGGTCTTGCAGGGCAGGCTCGCCAGGTCTTATCTGGGCGGATACAGATATTTCTAATTGTTGCCCTGGCCCAAGGCGGCATTGGATACATCCAATATTTCACCAAGTTGCCTGAGGCCCTGGTTGCCGCTCACATCATCGGATCTATCGCGGTGTGGTTATCCGCTTGGAACTTATTTATCTCTAGTAATCTCGGCGCTAATCTGATCGCCCGGAAAGGGTTGTAATGCAACCAGAGTTAGCGCCTTGGATAGATTTGGATGAGAAGGCAGTAGCAATTGCCAGGGGCCTTGCTATGGATGCAGTTCAAAAAGTAGGCAATGGCCATCCTGGAACTGCAATGTCTCTGGCCCCAGTTGCCTATACCCTCTTTCAGCGTTTTTTGCGCCATGACCCAAAGGATCCAAATTGGATTGCGCGAGATAGATTCATTCTCTCTTGTGGCCACTCCTCGCTAACTCTATATATTCAATTACTCTTTTCTGGATATGGATTAACTCTTGATGATTTAAAAGCTTTTAGAACTTGGGGCTCACTTACTCCAGGACATCCTGAATATGGCCATACCTTGGGCGTTGAAACAACTACTGGCCCTCTTGGCCAAGGAGTTGCTAACGCGGTTGGAATGGCGATGGCTGCAAGATATGAGCGAGGGCTATTAGATCCTAATACGCCAAAAGGTGAAAGTGTCTTTGACCATAACATCTGGGTGATCTGTAGCGATGGAGATCTGCAGGAGGGAGTAAGCGCTGAAGCATCGTCTCTTGCTGGAGTGCAGGAGCTAGGAAATCTCAAAGTTATTTATGATGATAATCGCATATCAATTGAAGGTGATACTCATTATGCCTTTACTGAAGATGTCTCTATGCGCTATCGCTCCTATGGCTGGCATGTAATTGAAGTTGGCGCAAAGGCAGATGGCGATGTTGACCGAGTGGCAATTGAAGCAGCAATGAAAGAGGCGCTTTTAATTGCAGATAAACCAACACTGATTCGCCTTAGAACTGTGATTGCTTGGCCTGCCCCTAAAGCTCGCAATACTGCCAAGTCACATGGCTCTGCACTTGGCGCAGATGAAGTAGCGGCGACAAAGATTGAGCTAAATCTTCCTGCGCAAGATTTCTACTTCCCAGAGGAAGTTGAGAAGCATGTAAGAAAAGTTCAGGAGCGAAGTCTTAAGTTAAAGAGTAATTGGAGCGCAGATTTTTCAAAGTGGCAGAGCGCAAACCCAGAGCGAGCAGCGCTACTTGAGCGATTGAGAAAGCGTGAGCTGCCAACTAATTGGAACGCAGATCTTCCCGTCTTTGCAAGTGATAAAGAGGTCTCAACTAGAAAAGCCTCTGGTGATGTAATCAATGCCCTGGCTGCAAAAATGCCGGAGTTATTTGGCGGATCTGCCGATCTTGCTGAGAGCAATAACACCACAATTGAGGGTGGCGGATCATTCTTGCCTTCCACCTCCAAAATGAAGGGGGCTTCGCCTTATGGCCGAATCATTCACTTTGGAATCCGTGAACATGCAATGGGCTCGATATTAAATGGAATAGCGCTTCATGGTCTTGCTCGATCCTTTGGTGGAACTTTCTTAGTCTTTAGCGATTACATGAGAGGCGCGGTTCGCCTTGCTGCACTTATGAAACTTCCAGTCACTTTCATTTGGAGCCATGATTCAATCGGTCTAGGTGAAGATGGACCTACTCATCAACCCATTGAACATATCGCCTCCCTTAGAGCCATTCCAGGCCTTGATGTCATTAGGCCAGCTGATGCAAATGAAGTCGTTGCCTGCTGGTCGCAAATCGTAAAGAGAGATAAAACTGCTGGATTGCTTCTTTCTAGACAGAATCTTCCGGTAATTGATCGAAACCTCTATAACTCAACAGCTGAAGTTGAGCGCGGGGCCTATGCAGTAAACGACGTTTCAACTCCTGATGTTTTAATCATTGCAACTGGCTCTGAAGTCTCAATTGCGCTCAAGGCAAGTGAAGAGCTAGCTCAAAGCGGAATTAAAGCTCGAGTCATTAGCGCGCCATGCCTGGAATGGTATCGAGAGCAAGATCAAGGATATAAAGATTTACTAATGCCTAAATCAGTCAAAGCTCGAGTTAGCGTTGAAGCAGGTATTGCTCAAGGCTGGCATGAATTAATTGCGGATGCTTGGCCATGGGGAATATGGTCTGACGGAACGAGAGTTGTCGCATCAATGGCGGGCAAGAGCAGATTATCTTTTTGGAATACATTTCCAACAACAGGTTCCGAATCTCCATCATTTTCAATAGATGGAAGCGCCTCGACATGTATCGGGACCCCTCGTGGATTAGTAAGTAATGGCACAGTGCTTATGACCGGAGATCACAACGGAAAATGTGGCGAGGAAAAAGGAATTCATGTCTATACAACATTCCCTACCTCTGCTACAACTAAACCTAACTACATGATCGTTCCTGGCGATTCAAATTATGCATGGCCGATGGGAAGTTTTGATCGCACATCCGGCAAGGCATATTTGCTCTCTAGAACTTTAGAAGAATTTGCAAGTTTTCCGGCATCAAAGCCAATTGGTACCCAATTAGCTTCAAATACCGAATTTGAAGGCGGCGATGGTGGCGATGTCGAGGTTGTAAATGGGTACATGTATGTAACGGAATATAACGGAAACCGAATCTCAGTATTTAAAGGGATCCCCTCCACTACGGCAACTCCTGATTTCTATCTCGGATTAACATCTACAACAATTACAATACCTGTTGAGAATCCACTTAAAACCAATTATTTAATTACCAATCCACAAATTGCAACTCTTGACGGTGCAATGGCCATCAATAGTGACTTTGATCGTTCGATTTATGTATGGAAGAAGATTCCAGCAACTAGTGGCGCAAAACCTGACTTGGTTTGGAGTATGCAAAATCAAAATGATCCTAATCCACTACTTGCCATGGATTTCCAACCAGACTCGTCTGACACCGGGAAACTTGATGGTAAATCGATCTATGCTGCAGCTGGAGAGAAAACTTTTGTGGTCTGGGAAGGAATCCCAACTTCCAAAACCTCGGTTCCGATTCTTAACATTAAAGACTCTATTGGAAATATAACTTTTGAAATGCACCTTCGTGTTGCTGTTGATGATAAATATTTTTATATTCTAGATGGTAGTGCAAAAAAGATATATGTCTGGCTTGGTCTACCCACCGGGAAAACAGATAGCCCTGATTTCACTCTCACAGCAGATGCCAATCGCATTCGATCTGACGGTAAATACTTGGTTGCGGCAAGCCTCTATAACTCACCACACATCTTGGTATGGGACGTTTCAACTTTGAAAGCGGGTGCTGTACCAACTGGAAAAGTCAGTTACACAATGAACTTGCCGCAAGATGCACTATCTGTTGGTGGAGCTCTCTATGTTGCAGATACAAGTTTCCACCGCGTGTTGTATTGGAGTTCAATTACCTCTGCTATGAGTGGAGCTGCTCCCGACGCTTTCGTTGGCACCGGAACAAGTGCATCAGATACCCGACCTGGACAAAGTGAAACTGAATTTCGTTGGCCCGCCTCACTTTGGGTTGAAAATGGCTATCTCTGGGTGGGAGAACGAAAGTTTGGACACCGAATTTTCCGTTACAACTTAAGTTAATTGAGATATGTTATTTGTCGTTGACTGCGTGGCCTTCTGGATATAAGAAGAAATAATTGATGTCAGATCAGTAAGTTCTTCTACTTCCGCTTACTTGAACCACCTTTAGCAAATATTAGTATCAATACTAAAGCGAGGGTAACGAGTAAGAACTTCATAATTAAATCCTACGCGAAAACTCAATTATTAAGTATGTCTGATTACTAGATTAATAGCTCTAGGTCTAGGTAAAGGTAGAAGAGTTGAGTAAGGTGAAGAGATGAAGCAACTAAACAAGCAGTTGCTTGCGCGCCCGGAGAGATTCGAACTCCCAACCTTCTGATCCGTAGTCAGATGCTCTATCCGTTGAGCTACGGGCGCAATGGTGAAAAAGCGATATTAAGTTGTCGGAGAGCGCATATTACACGTGAACCGAGCTCCTACTCCCACTTTCCTAGAGGTATTGGTGTATCCCAGTATTTGATTATTCAATCAAATACTGTTCCATACGCTCCCACTTTAACTCCCAGTATTTATGCTCTAAGGACACCACTGACTGACCATCAGTCAGTAAGCCTGCTAACTTTTAAAAAGTACCTACTTTGCAGCTTTAAACTCTATTGCTCATAAATTAAATCTGAACCCTTGCGCTCAAAAATTTGCGTTGGTTCCTGACTAATTCTCTGCCAGAGCGCTTTCCATTCTGCGCCTTTAGCTTCAATTTCAGAACCACCTCCCCACTGACGACCATAAGCATCAGCACTCTCAAATATGAGGGAGAAATATATAAATGGGGCATTATCACCGATTTCAACTTTACCCATGTGAAGATCGGCAATGCCTAGTTTTAAAGCCTCAGCCTTAATCTCCTCCATATATTTACTGGCCTTAACACCTTGGCCAAATTTGATTTCAAAATAATAATTTGCAAATACACGCTTACCCATAACAATCCCTCTCATTGGACCAAAGAACACTTATGCTTACTCGCGAAACCTTATAACACAAGCTTGTTTTGCTCAATAGAGGCTTTAGAGACAGCGAAAGCTCTATTCGCGTTGCTGCCTCGTTGCTACTTTTTGAAGCCTAGCATTTCTTGTATATCGGTAATTTTCACGCGAGGTTTTCCAAGGGCTTCGCCAGCTGATATCTCAGCGTTATTTATCTGCTCCCAGCCTTTTTGTGAAATATAGGTGATATTCCTAGAGCTTAATATCTCAAGTAGATCTTGACTGTTTTTTGGAGTTGTTAGATTTGAGATTAGTAACTTAATAACCTCAGATGAATCACTCTTATTTGTTCCAATTACTCCTGATGGGCCTCTCTTAGCCCAGCCGACAACATAGGTATTGCTTGCACCAATACGGCCATCGGTATTTTTAATCTTTCCACTCTCATAGACAAGCCCTGGCAGTTCTAGGCATCGATAACCAATAGCGCTAATAACTAAACCGCACTTAACTGAATGAGTTTTTCCGGTTGGAACAACTTGCCCATCTTTGACCTCATTAACGCTAAAGGTGATCTCCTCAACTCTATCCTTCCCTTTTATTTCAAGAGGAGTAGCTAAGAAATGAAGCGAGAGTTTGCGATCTACTCCCTTTTTATCAGCAGTAGCGATAGCGGCCAACGCCTCAAGATTTGTCTTTATATCTTTTGGTATTTCACCTGCGTTACTGGCTCTTTGCTGAGCTGCGCTTATCTCATTTTCATCAATGAAAACATCGGTGTATTCAAGCTTTGGTAGTTCTCGAAGTTCAGGTGAGGTAAAGGCCGCATGTTCGGCCCCACGTCTTCCAAATAAATGTACCTCTCTGATTGCAGAGTTGTGTAATTTATCTAGAGCATATTGAGCAGTATCAGTTGGATCCAACTCTTTTGGATTAAGGGCTAGCATTCTTGCCACATCAATAGCAACATTTCCTGCGCCAATAACAACTGCTACCTGATCGCTAAAATCTACCTCTAAGTTTTTATACTCTGGATGGGCGTTATACCAAGGAACAAAATCAGCAGCAGATATTGAATTTGCCAGCTCCTCGCCTGGAATGCCAAGTTTTCTCCCAACAGTTGAACCAGTAGCGATTATTACTGCGTCATACATTTCTTCCAGCTCTTTTAAAGAAATATCTCTACCCAGTTCAACATTGCCAACTAATCTAAAACCCTCTTGGGTGGCAATCTTTTCAAATACCTTAGAGACACTTTTAATCTTTGGATGATCTGGAGCAACACCACTTCGCACCAAGCCCCAAGGTGTTGGAAGTTTTTCAATCATATCTATCGCAAATCTTTTCCCGTCGATCTCTGCGCTCTGCAAGGCTTGGGCAGCGAAGTAGCCGGCAGGGCCAGCACCGATAATTGCGATTCGAAATTCAGCCACGCGGAGACGAGAGGATTTGAACCTCCGATTCCCTTTCGGGAAAACCTCATTAGCAGTGAGGCGCACTAGACCGGGCTATGCGACGTCTCCAGTTATTAGGGGAGTTTACTCACTCTTGATGAAAGCTTGGAATCAAGCCTGTACGCTCTTACTTTATGAGCACATTCGATAAAGAGGTGGGAAGAAAACTTCCCTCACGCCCACACGACATCCCTACTCCTGAGCCTTTAATGAAATTCATGGAGCAAGGATGGGCTCCCTCTCCTCTAGAGAATCTACAAAAGAGTAGCGCAGCAGACTTTGCTACCAAACGGAGAGAGCTTCTATCTAAAGCATTTCCTGGTAAAAGACTTGTCATTCCTGCTGGCACATTTAAAGTTAGAAGTAACGATAGTGATTATCGCTTTAGGCCTCACACCGCATTCTCTTGGCTTACAGGGATTGGTGGAAGTGATGCAGTTCCTGACTCAATTTTGATTCTAGAACCAAGTGGCTCAAGCCATGAGAGTCTCTTATTTATTCATCCTAGATCTCCACGTGAGAGAAGTGATGAGTTTTATAGAAACGTAAGACATGGAGAGTTCTGGATTGGGCGAAGAATGACTCTAGCTGAAAGTGAGCTTGTCTATGGTATTACGGTTCGCCATATTGATTCCCTTGATGACTTCCTAGCAAGCCAGAGAGAAACTTTAATTATTCGTGGGGAAGATAATTATCTTGATTCGAGAGTAAAAGAAAATAGCGGTGATGAGGAACTTGCTTCCTGGGTCTCTGAAGCACGTTTAGTTAAGGATGAATATGAAATAGCTGAGATGC
>OFSF01000340.1_pt1 | contig 18401 bp, 21 predicted proteins | sample 1543271 | NCBI WGS metagenome assembly OFSF01 (sample SAMN07774227, study PRJEB24372) | wastewater metagenome | isolation source: Exp Tend VB 100WW | collected 2016-02
CAACAGAAGTTAAATAAGGACCAATAAAAAGACTGATAACAGTGGTGGAAAAAGCAGAGTTTGCCCAGTCATATAAATACCAACTGCGACGAACACTCTTTTTGGTGAGAAAACCATCGGTGGTCAAAATACTTCCTTATCTGACATAGGTTCTAGCATTTTCGCTGAAACCTGTGAAAGATTTAGCATCGGTTTTTCCAGGGATCTTTTCCACTTTAATGGTTCCATCCTATTTGCAGTAGTCGCTCTTCTGCCCATTTTTTGTGCCATCACGAGAGGGAAGTGACTTTACCGCCAAGCTGTCAGCTTGAGGCAATGAATTTAGCCAACAAATACCGTAAGAATCTGCCGGAAACTGAGAATGAGCGCTCGCCCAAGCAGGATCTTTCGATGCTTCATTTTTCTGACGCATATCATAAACGCCAAAATCTACAGAGACATTATTGAGGAATCCAACTTCCGTGGCGATCACTTCACCGACCGTTACAGCGACGGGCGGACTTACTGGGTCAGTGCGAGTGTCTTCCTTTATCGGAAACGCATTCACTACCGCTTCAAACTTGGCGGTCAATTTTCTTAAATGATCGAATCGGAACGAGACCCCACAATCTCCATCAAACTCAAAGAGATACTGAATCTCGCCCATCTCTCTATAGCGAACAACACGGGTGATCTTGCCATCTAGTGGGATCTTCACCGTTACCGAATTATCGGTCGCATTATCAAAACCAAAACCACCGTGAGCTTTGTAATTTCCGCCTCGCTCCTGTCCCGGATAAAGAATCGATGTGACCGTTGATAGGTCAACCGGCGTTTGAAGAAGTGGAGTTGGACACGATGACTGTGGGGTAGACATTTCTGGCGGAGTCGCCATTTCGGTTGGAACAGGTTGCGGAATGTCCATAAATCCTTCGGACGATGAAGAGGCTTCCGCGCTCTCGCCACCGCAGCCCGTCACCAGGAGCGCCGCGGTGAGCCCAAGCGCCGTGAGGAGTTTCATACCCGCAGTCTAACGCGTAGCACCGCTGGAGGAGATTGACGCGTTCGTATCGGGGAAGTAGGAGTTGGTTGCGGGGGATGGATTCGAACCACCGACCTTCGGGTTATGAGCCCGACGAGCTGCCACTGCTCCACCCCGCTTGCGGAGTATCGGCAGTTCGGCGCGTTGCGTCAAATCCCTCGCTCAGGCTGCGCGTGACGACGAAGGAACTCACCGATCGGTAGCCGCGCACCGAAGCCTTCACCAAGGCTGTGTGCATACGAGACGTCCTCGCCGTCCGCCTCCTCCCAACAGAGCAGGAAGGGTCGCCCAAACGCCGCCGCTGGGAAGTCAATCAGACCGCGCTCAATATCGCGCAGCTCAATCCCGCGCGATGCAACGCGATCAACGCTCGCCTGCATCTGATCAACGAGCGCGCGGATGCGCACCTCAACGAGCGAACTGGTGACGAGCGCCTCCTGGGTGGCGCTATCTGAATCAATCGCCTGAAGGTCGCTCTGGTCGCTCCCGCCTGGCCGAGCGCCGGCGCGCTCCAGCCTGCGGAGTCGGAGCAGCTCCTGCTTCAGGCCCTCAAGGGCGGCGCGCTGCTCGCGCAGGAGCGCGATCAGGGGACGCAGTTCGGTAAGGGCCTGCGTTGCCGCCTCAATGGACCATTCACGCTTCATGCGGCAATTCTCCCACGAAGACGACCCGCCGACCAGCGCGTCGTGGGAGAATCTGCGCGGGCCGGTAGCTCAGAGGTAGAGCAGGGGTCTTTTAAACCCTTGGTCGCGGGTTCGAACCCCGCCCGGCTCACCAACTCCTATGCGCTCCCCCGTCGCCGAAGCAGGCGCTCGGCGCCCAGATAGAGGAGCGCCACGACGTACCCGCCAACGATGACGCCGAGCATCAACATCAGGACCGAGGCGTATCCGTACTTAATGACGTTGAAGAACCCATACGGATAGACCGAGGCAATCGCGCCGTGCAGCAGCGTGTAGGCCAGATACGCAATCGGGATGATGAAGACGGCGAACGTATCGCTGAGCGGGAATCGGCCGCGCGGCCCTGCGATGGCCCAGACGAGGATAGTCAGCACGGGGGTGATGTAGTGCTGCAACAGATTAGTCAACGCGTACCAACTCTGCGGGTTTGCTGAGCCTGCGAGGAGCAGGTGGTAGAGCACCATCGTCATCGTGATCATCAGTAGTCCAGTGTTCCGAAGGCGGTTGAAGATTCGACCTGTGCGTTCTGGGTTGAGGTAGAGCGCCGTCAGGGTGATTGCCACCACAATGTTGGACCAGGTGGTGAAGTAGCCGTGGGAGTCATACACGCGACCGATGGCCCCAGCGAGTCCTTCTGCATGGCCACCAAACAAGTTACTGCCTGGGTCGTATGGAGTGCTCCGCGGCACTAGGCCGAAAATGTTCACTACCTGCACCATGCCGTAGCCGAGCCACGCGACGAACGCGTTGATGCCGTAGAGGCGCTTCGCGGTTGCTGTGTTCATGCTTCCTCCCACTTCACACCCGGGCAGGTGTTTCGCGGAAGTATACGGCGGTGGCGAGCTGAACTAGCGGGCGGATGCGCCCTTGCGGCCGCGCAGGCGGCTCACCCATGCGCCGAAGCGCTCGCGTTGCGCATACGCAACGGCGGCGGCGAGGAGGAGGACGAAGTTGAGTGTCCATGCGCCGGCGGCGGAGAGGAAGCCGATCTGCTGGCCCACTTCGCCAGGGAGTGCGAGTCCTGGCACGGTGAGGCCGAAGAGTCCGGCGCGGAAGACTGGCGCCTTCGGCGATGTGCCCGCGCTGAGCGCGGTGGTTGCCGGAACGCCGCTCGCATCTTCACCCCCGAGAAGGAGCGCCTGCGGTCCAACCACCACGCCGCTCGCGTTGACGCGCAGCTGATCGGCGGGGAGGTTCACCTGCTCAACGGTGTGCCATGTGGTGATGCCGGTCGCGGCGGCTGGTGCGGTCCAGTAGACGCTGCCGATCGCCACGCCGTCCTGTACGCCGCCCGCAACGTAGAGGGTGCCGTTTGCACTCCAGAGCGCCGCACCTTCGCGTGGCGTTGGGAGATCCCCTTCGCCGCTGGTGGCGCTCCACTTGTAGATGCTGCCGATCGCCGCATCACCCTGCTCGTCAGGTGTTGCGGGGGCTGGCGCGCTGTGGCCTGTTGCTGGGCTCTTCGCCACGGCGATGTCGCCACGGAGCGAGACGCCGGTCACGCCGTCTGCGTCCCGTCCACCCCAGAGCCAGATTGCGTCGCCAACAAGTGCCGCAGCCGCGTTCGCGCGCGGCTCAGGGAGCGGTGACATCTCCTCCCATGCTCCAAGCGTTCCGTCGCTCTGCAGGGTGGACTTCCAGACGCTCGTCTGCGGTGCGTTGTTCTCATCAGCGCCGCCAAGGAGAATCAGGCCATCGCTCACCGTCACAACGGATGCGCCGTTGCGCGGCGCAGGGAGCTCTAGTGCATCAACCAGGGTCCACATCGTGATGAGACCGGTGACGGTGTCTGGCTTTCCAGCGTAGACCGTTGTGGTTGCGCTCTCTGTTGCAGAGGTTCCGCCAATTACATATGCGGTACCGGCGAGATATGCGGCGGCACTCAGAGCGCGCGGCTCTGGGAGTGCTGCTGCGGCGCTCCAGGTGCTGAGCCCATCTGGACCGATCGCTGCGGTGGCAACGTTGGCAATATTGGCAAACTCATCTTTTGCGTCAGCGGCTCGACCGCCAACGTAATAGAGATGCGTCCCCACCTGGAGCAGTGCGCCACCCTCACCCGCGCCTGGAAGCGCTGCGGCAGGGCCGCTCTTCCACGGGATCAGTGCGCCAGCTGGTGCAGGGCATGGGAGCCCCTCATTCTCTGCGGGGCAGATATTGACCAGCGAGACCGCGTTCAGACCAAGGTCAACAGTTGGTGAGACGGTGAGGTAGTAGGCGCGGTCTGGGATGTATCCGAGCAACAAGATGATGACGAGCGTCCAGAGCACGGCGCGGAAGGTGGCCCAGCCCCAGCCGGCGGCGTCGAAGAGTCCAAAGAGGACGCGGCGCGGAGCCTCGATCAGCGGCGCGACTGACGATCCGCTGACTGGTGTCGGCAGGCTGCTCATCACTTCACCGTCAGCGCGCCGACCATGTTCGGGTGCACGGTGCAGATGAAGACGTAGTTGCCAGCGTTGAACGCGGGGATGTCGTACGTCTGCTGCGCGATGCCAGGGAAGATCGCGCCAAGATAGAGCTCCTTGCCAACGGAAGTGACCGAGCCTTCATGGATGGCAACGTTGTGTGGGATCCCTGCATCTTGATTGTCAAAGACGATCTGGAAGCTCTTCCCTGCGTCCACGGTGAGTGTGGTGAGGTCGAACTTCACGCCCATCGCAACGATCGTGTACGAGCCGCCCGCGCCGCCACTCGGTGCAACGGATGGGCTGACAGAACCGCCGGATGGCATCGGGGATGGGGAGACGGCGAAGGCATCCTTCCAGCAGGCTGGTACTGGCGTTGCATCTGCAGCAGGCACGTAGGCCGGATCACGCCAACCGGTGATCTTCACGAGTTCGCCAGTTGCTGGATCGCGAACTTCAACTTCGTCAGTGTTGCTGGCGCGCACCCAGGCGATCAACTCTTCAATCTCGCGATAGTTCAGCGGCCCGCCGTTAGTATCTGCCCAGACACCCATCAGCGAGTTCGCATCGCCACAGATGTATCGACCACCAACGGTCAGCACATTCATCAGGTAGGAAGGTGTCAGGTGCGAGAGGAGCTTCCCCTGCTCGTTGAGAACCGGACCGATGCCGCCCTGCCCCTGCGCACCATGGCAGCGTGCGCAGTTCGCCTCATAGAGGTTGTAGCCACGCTTCACCGTTTCCAGATACTGCTCTTCACGCGCCGCCTCAAGCCGTGAGGAGCCAACGACGCCAGGGAGCCCCTGATCGTAGAAGACATAGATGATGACAAAGAGGGTAACAATCGCAACGCCGAGGAGCGCCGCCATGCGCGACGAGCCGCTCTGGCTGACGATCTTCGCCGCGCGCTCAGCGGTGAGGCCATGCGTCTGGATCGGCGCGGGGCTGGAGAGGCGCGGCGTTGGCGTTACGCGCTTCTCGCTCGGAGCTGGAAGGTTGCGCTGCTCGTCTGTCATTTAGATGCACCCCGTTGCGGCGCGCGGCGCCTCAATGCCTGGCTGGCCGAGAGGAATCGGCATATTGCCAAGGTTGATCCTCCCCGTGTCCAGCGTCAGCACGCCATTCGCATCAACAGTGAGCGAGAAGCGATCCATGCCGCGCGGTGCAGGACCAACGCCGTCCGCCTTGGTGCCGAGTCGGTCGTAGCGACTGCCATGGCAGGCGCACTCGAGCCAGTAGGTCTTAATGCACGGATTCGGCTTGCAGCCAAGGTGCGGGCAGCGCTGATAGAGGGCGCGGACATTCAGCGCCGTTCCGTCGCCGGTCAGATCCTCACCAGAGACGAACTCTGGTCGCGTAGCGTCAACGAGCATGATGAAGGCGCGTGCCTCCTGGAAGTAGACCGGGTAACCCTCGGCGAATGGGAGGCCAGCGTTCTGATTCTTCAACGTGTCAAAGGTGCCGACCTGAACCTTGCCGCCGAATCCGCCCTCAAGGTTTGGCCAGAGGAAGCCGAGTGTCCCCGCCGTCACCTCTAGGAGCCAGAGTCCAAAGCCTGCGCCGATCGTGGTGCGCATCAGTCGGCGTCGCGAGATCCCCTGCACCTCTTCGTGGCGTAGCGCTTTGATGGTCTGCGCGGTCAGCGCCTTCGACTGATCTGCTGGCTCAACTTGGTAGTGGCTCATCAGTGCGCTCCGATCACAAGCTGAAGAAGAAGCCGTTGACCCACGGCAGGATGAAGGAGTAGCCAGGACCACGGAAGAAGATGCCGATGAAGGTCACAACGAGTCCGAGCGCCCAGAGGATGGAGAAGAGCGAAACCTCAAGCTTCCGATCCGATGGTCGCGTGCTGTGAATGTTGCGGCGATCCAGATACGGGATCAGCGCGCTGCCAACAAGGATGCCGATCGGCGAGAGCGCGCCAGCAACAGTTGGATGGAAGTACGCGAGCAACTCTTGCAGCCCCAAGAAGTACCACGGCGCCTTGGCAACTGCCGGCGTGACATTTGGATTGGCAAGCTCTTCAAGTGGTGCATTGATGAAGAGGCCGAGCAGCAGGAGCAGGATGCTCATTGCTACAGCAGAGAAAAACTCAATTGTGAGCAGGTGCGGCCAAGTCATCACCGTGTCATCTGGCTCTTTCTGGACGCGGACAACCGCGTCCTGCTTCACCAGCGCAAGGAGTCGATACGGTCGTGCCGCCATTGGGACGCGCTGCTTATCAATCTCCGTGCGTCGCGACGGATCAACCGGTGCAACGGGCCCTGGGCGCTGCTCGTCGCTCATCGCTGCGCCTCGCTCATAGTGGCCCGCTGATTCCGCCGTCCTTGCGGATCCGCCAGAAGTGGACCGCCAGGAAGACTGCGGCGAGAAGTGGCAGCACCATCACGTGCAGCACGTAGAAGCGCAGCAGTGTGTTCTGACCCACCTCAAGTCCGCCAAGAAGGAGGAGCTTGGATGGCGTGTTGAAGAGCGGCGCGTAGCCGGCCATGTTCGAACCGATCGTGATCGCCCAGTAGGCGATCTGGTCCCACGGCAGCAGGTAGCCGGTGAAGCTGAGCATGATCGTGAGGAAGAGGAGGAGGACGCCAACCACCCAGTTGAATTCGCGTGGTGGCTTATAAGCGCCGTGATAGAAGACGCGCATCATGTGGAGGAAGACGAAAAAGACCATCAGGTGCGCCCCCCATCGATGGATGTTGCGCGTGATCTGTCCGAACGGGACGAGCGTCTGGATCTTCAGAATGTCTGAATACGCCTGCGTTGCTGACGGGGCGTAGAAGAACATCAGATAGACGCCAGTGACAGTCAGGACGAGGAAGAGGAAGAAGCTCAAGCCGCCAAGGCAGAAGGTGTAGGCGAACTTCACGGCGTGCTGTCGCACGCGCACTGGGTGAAGGTGGAGGAAGACGTTGTTCATCACCGCATAGGCGCGGCTCCGCTCGTCGTTCGGGTAGGCGTTGCGGAAGATGGAGCGCCACGCGGACGAGCGGCGGATCGCCTGGTCTACGCGTCCGATAAGGCTCACTGTGCCCCTCCCCCTGTGCCGGCGACTCCGGCCAACTGCCCATCTCGGTAGGACTCCTTATAGAGGCGACCATCCGAGCTGATCTCCTGTAGTTCGAACTTCTCCATCGTAATAGCGTCGAACGGACAGCGCTTGACGCAGAGGGCGCAGCGGATGCAGCGCTCCTCGTCCAGGATCATCGCCCCCCCGTTCTCCCAGCCGTACGCCTCGGAGAGCTCAGGGAGCGCCCCCTCGGACTTGAGTTGATTGATGTCCACCATATGGATGACCCCCTCGGGGCAGACGTCGGCACATGCGCCGCAGAGGACGCAGCGCATCGGATCAAACCAGATGTTGTAGTTGCACATCAGGCAGCGTGTGCTCTCCGCAACCGCCTGCTGCGCGCCGTACCCAAGCTCCACCTGCGTCGTGAAGTTCACCGTGGCATCTCCCGAAGGGAGTCGCTCGGCGAGCGGCAGCACTGGGATGTGTTGACGTGGGATGCGGTCGTAGAACTCTGGCATGTCGTGGCGCCACGAACTGGTGATGCGCACATTCGCATCAACAACCACCTGCGTTGCGCCGGCAAGGTAGCGATCAATCGCATAGGCGCACTTCTTGGCGTGACCCGCCGCCTCAATCATGGTGGCGGGGCCAGTGACAAAGTCGCCACAGGCCCAGACGCCACGAATGTTCGTGGCGTACGTTGCCGGATCCACCTTCACGCGACCGCGCGCAACCTCAAAGCTGCTCTGCACTGGAAGGAAGGTGAGGTCGGCCGCCTGGGAGACGGCGGGGATCACCGTGTCCGCCTTCAAGATGTACTCCGAACCCTCAATTGGAACGGGGCTGCGTCGACCAGATGCGTCTGGTTCGCCGAGACGATTCTTGATCATGCGCACGCCAGTGATCTTCCCGTTCTCGCCGATCAACTCAAGTGGTGACACCAGGAAGGCCATGTCAACGCCCTCGCGCTCCGTCTCGCCGAGCTCCTCTTCGTCAACCACGAGCTCTGAACGAGTACGGCGATAGGCGATGGTGACGTGATCCGCACCATGGCGCAGTGAGGTGCGCGCGCAGTCCATGGCGGTGTACCCACCACCGATGACCACGATGTCGCGGCCCACGCTGAGCGGTTCGCCAAGGTTGGCGCTCTTCATAAAGTCCACGCCGTAGACGAGACCCTCGAGGTCACTCCCTGGCACATCGAGTGCAACCGGGTCCATGGCGCCGGCGCAGATGGCGATCGCGTTGAAGTCTTTTTGAAGCTGCTCAAATGTGATGTCCCGCCCAACCTGGGTGTTGTAGACGAACTTCACGCCGAGCTGCTCAATAAGGCGAACGTCAGTCTCAATCGCCTCGCGCGGGAGGCGGAAGGCAGGGACGCCAATCAGCATGGTGCCGCCGCCGTACGGGAGGCTGTCATAGACGGTGACCTGGTAGCCCTTGACGGCGAGTTCGCGCGCAACGGAGAGGCCAGCAGGTCCGGCGCCAACCACCGCCACACGCTCGGCACGCGGCGTAATCTGCGGTGCAACGTCAGGGATGCCGGAGGCGGCGTGCCACTCCACGAGGAAGCGCTTCATGGCGCGGATCGCGAGCGGGCGATCAATGTCGCCGCGGCGACAGGCGCGCTCACATGGGGCAGAGCAGACGTAGGAGCACATTGCGGCGATCGGATTCGGATCGCGGGAGAGGAGGTAGCCCTCTTCGAAGCGCCCTTCGGCGGCGAGATTCAGGTAGCCGCGGCAGTTGGTGCCAACGGGGCAGGCCTCTTGGCACTCAATGTTGCATTGAAGCCATGAAGCATCGACCGGCTGTACCAGGAAGTCCTGCGTCTGAAGGGCCACAATCAACCTTTCTTACTGACGACGTGGACGCTCAATCTCTTCCTGAATTCTAGCAGGGGCTCCTCGTGGACGCCTTCGGCGAAAACCCGCCGTTTCGCTCGGATTTCGTGCGGGGCTAGCCCCGCTGCGCCGTGATCTCGGCGAGCACTTCCGCCGCATGGCCGGTGGGGGTGACGCTCCCCCAGACACGCGCAATGTGGCCGTTCGGGTTGATCAAGAACGTCACGCGATGCGTCCCCGTGAAGGTCCGCTCGCCGACCGTCCGCTCCCCCCAGACCCCGTATGCCTCGGCAACGCTGTGGCCGAGGTCGGCAAGGATCGGGAAGTTGAGCGAGAACTTGTCACGAAAGGCGGCCTTGCTCTCCTGATCGTCTGGGCTTACGCCCCAGACAATCGCGCCCGCCTCTTGAAGTGCGCGCTCTGCGTCGCGGAACTCACACGCTTCAATCGTGCAGCCTGGAGTGTCGTCCTTCGGATAGAAGTAGAGGGCAAGCCAGCTCCCCGCCGCGGCGGCGAGCGTTCGCTCCACGCCATCCGCGTCGCGCAGCGCGAAGTGCGGCGCTACGTCGCCTGCAACCGGTCGCGCGTCGAGTGGACTCATGCGCCGAGTGTAATCGTCTCGATCACGACGCGCGCAACGCTGAAGAGGAGCCCGCCAGCGCTGAGCAGAATCAGCAGCAGGTCGGCGCGTCCGAAGCGCGAAGGTCGCAGCGCCGTGGCGGGTTGCAGCCGTGACGGGAGGCGAACGGCGCGGACCTCAAGGGCGGTGGCAAGGCGCGGGACGGCACGGATCGCCGCATCAAAGAGGTCGGCGAGGAGGAGAGGATCAACGCCACGCTTCGCCAGGCGGCGAATGGCGCGACGCTCACGCGCCTCACTCATCAGTGGCGGGAGCGTTGCGGCGCTCGCAAGAAGTGTCAGCGTTGGCGCGAACGGTGAGCTCAGGTGTTGCATGGCGGCATCGGCGAGGCGGAGCGGTTCAAACGGTCGCAACAAGACGAGGCTCCCTGCGGCGAAAGCCAGGAGTCGCACCCCCGCGCCGAACGCCGCCTCTGGCGTTGCGCCGCCGAGGAGATTCGCAAGCACCATCCCAACGATCGCTGGTGCTAACGCGGCGGCGAGTCGGAGCGTGGAGATCAGTTGCACGCCAGAGATCCAGGCAACGATAAGTGCGGGGAGGGCAACGGCACCTTGTGCCAGCGCCGTAGCTGGACTGATCAGCGAAAGGAAGAACCAGAAGGCGGCGAGGCCGAACCGTGTGAGCGGATTGCTGACGCCAAGTAGCCGCTTCACCGGTGCTGGTGTGAGCAGTTCGCGCGCCAGCTCAACACCTCGTTCAGCGAGTGGCTGCTCTATTGACTCTTCAGCACGAGCCGTACCTTCAGGGTGCTGCAGCACGCGGGCGTGACGCATCTGCAGACGCGCATCATGCGTTGCCACCAGGAGCGCAACGCCGCGTGCCGCAAGGCTCGCCAAGAGCGCGCTGACGCGCGCCGCCGCCTCGTCATCAAGACCGAGTGTTGGCTCATCCGCAATCAGCAGATCCGGTTCGGCGGCGGCCGCCACCACCAGCGCCAGGCGACGCCGCTCACCATCGGAGCAACGCGCGGCGGAACGATCCAACAGATCTGCAACGTTGAGCGCCGCGGCAACTTCTGCGGCGCGCGGCCACTCACCTGCTGGCAAGAGCTCATGCACTGAGCGCGCGCCAAGGAGCAGCCCAGGATCCTGCGGCGCATAGCGAATACGGGACGCCGTGACGTGCCGTTCACCCGCATCAGCGCTAAGCGTTCCCGCAGCAAGGGCGAGGAGCGTGGACTTCCCACTCCCCGTCTCACCGCGGACGAGCAGCAGCTCACCTGCGTGCAACGTGGCACTCACCCCGCCAACTCCGTGGCGAGCCGAACTTGTGGCGGCGAAGAGCTGGAGGAGCACAGGGCCGCTGTTCCATTAACTGTTCAACTGGTTGGTACGGTGGTTCCACTCGTTGTGCGGACGGATCAACAGCGCGGCCGCGATCAAGATGAAGGCGCACCGTAGCGGCGCTGAACTGCGTCACGTCGTGCGTCACGATCACACGCGTCGCGCGCTGCTCCATCAGCAGTGCGGCGAGGGCGCCCACACGTGTGGCGTCGAGTCCAGCGAGTGGCTCGTCGGCGATGACGAGACTAGGCGTGGAGACGAGTGCGGTGGCTACAGCCGCCTGGGCGCGCTCTCCACCACTGAGGCTCGCCACGTCGCGTTCCGCCGCGTCGCTCGGGAGGCCCGCGGAGGTGATCGCGGCGTGGGCACGCGACGCAAGAAGTTCGGCGTGCACGCCACGCGACTCAAGTGGAAGGGCCACATCATCTAAGAGTCGCGGCAGCGCGTGGCGCGGTGCTGGTCCGGCAGCAACGAAGCCGAGCTGCCCAAGGAGTTCGCGTGGCACGCCAGCCGCACCCTCCGCTGCGGCGGCAACAAGATCGACGCCGCCCACGCGCAGCGTGCCGCGCAGCGTCCCGGGGAGGAGGGTGCCGAGGAGTCCAGCAATCGCCGCGGCGAGCGTGCTCTTCCCCGCACCAGACGCGCCGCTAATCAGCAGCGTCTCACCAGCGGCAACGCGAATGTTGCTGCCACGCAGATCTAACGTTGGCGCGTCAGCGCCAGCGGGTTGCCAGACGAGATCGGCGATCTCGATATTGGGAAGTGCGGAGTCCGACGACTCAGGCACCGATCACGCCAAGTGCGCCGCTCTTCCGCAAGGCGCGATGGAGCACCAGTGCGCCACCACCACCGAGCAGCGCACCGCTGACAACCATTGCGATGGCGAGTGCCGCGGCGTATCCCGCATCAACCCCGGCGAAGTAGAGCGGCAGATCATGCAGCGCCATACCGACGCCAGATGCGGCGCCAGCGAAGATCAGGACTGGCCAGCCCCAGACGCGATAGCCGAAGATCGCAAAGACCAGCTCTGCGCCGAGTCCCTGCACCGCGCCAGAGAAGAGCGCGTCGATCGACCACTGACTCGCGAGCAGGAAGGAGACGGATGCGGCGATCAGTTCACCAGCCAGCGCGGCGCCGCGTCGCTTGATGAGGAGTCCAGCCAGTGGCCCCGCGATCACCCAGGTGCCAGCGAGGAGGAGGTATTGCAGCGGAAGGACGAGCGCGAAGAGTGGCGTCAGCGCACCCCAGATCAGATTCCATCCGGCGAAGAGTGCGCCGCAGGTGATCCCGATCACGGAGAGTGCAACCAAGTGCATCAGGCTCCACGTTCGCATCATGCCCCCTCGCTGACGAGCAGCGCCCCTGCATGGAGCTCAATGGTGAGATCGCCGAGACTCTCATTAGAGAGGCCACGCGTGCTCCCACTCGTCAGGAGTTCGTCGCGCAGTGGCCAACGCAGCCCCTCTGTTGTGACGCGTGCGTCGGCGCCCCATGGGACGAGCGAGATGATTGCACCTGGTCGCGCGCTGATGCTGCAGCGCACTGGCGCAACGAGCAGTTGGATGCGACTCGTTGCATCAAGAAGTGACAGCTTCACGCCGCGCGCACGTGGGTGTGCCAGGAGCGAGATGGTGCCGAGCGCGTGATCGCTGCGCCCACCACTGGAGCCGAGCGCGCCAAGGATCACAATCTCCGTTGCGCCAGCATCAAGTGCGGTGAGAAGGGCGAGTTCGGTGTCGGTGGCGTCCTTCTCATGGGGGAGACGCTCAACGCGCACGCCGCGCGCGGCAAACTCCTCCACTTCACTGGCGGTGAGGGTGTCAAAGTCGCCGATGATCAGATGGAGCGGTAGGGCGAGCGGCGCTGCGGCGCGCGCGCCGCCATCGGCGCCAATCACAAGATCGGCGCGCTCCCAACCCGGCCAGGCGGCGCTGAGCGCGCGCGGGTCGGGCTGATCGCCACCGGCAAGAATGATTGCGCGCACGTGCCCTCGCTCTCTATCGCGCGGGGCTCCTGCGTTCTCCCTTCGCCGGCATGACCCGGATCAGGTTCGTAGGGTCACGGGTTCTCCCGTTTCTCAGCGCCTCGTGGCGCTCCCCTGTCGCGATGCGGTGAGTCTAGCGCGTTTGCGCGACGAGGTAGCCGTCAACCCACGCCGCGACCGATTCGGCGTGTTCGTGCGCATCGGCTTCGTGGAGGAAGCGGTCGGGGTGGAAGAAGGGCGACTGCACGCCGATCGCGCGTACGCCAGCGGCGCGCGCCATGCGCACATCATCCAGTGTGTCGCCGAGGTAGGCCGCCTGGTCTGGTGTGCTGGCGTGACCGAGTGCGGCGAGCCCGCGGCGCAGCGGCTCGGGGTGCGGCTTCTGTTCGGCGATGTCGTCGCCATAGACAACGGCGCCGAGTAGGTCGGCAACACCGGTGCGCTTCAACTGGTCGGCGACCACCTTCCGATCGCCCGCGGTGACCACGCCGATTGGAATTCCGGCGGCAACGAGTCGCTCAAGCGCCGGTCGCGCGCCGGGGAGGAGCTCCGCCTCATGCCCCTTATACGCCGCATGCCAGAGGCCAGCCGCCCCCTCAATAAGGTCAGTAGGGATGCCGAGCGCCGCGTACATCAGGCGCCAGTTTGGTGAGTAGTGCTGCCCGTAGAGTTCGCGGCTGAGCGGCGGGAGGCCGATCGACTTGATCACCTCCACGTTCGCCTCATACACGTGCTCGGCGGTATCAATCAGTGTGCCGTCCCAGTCGAAGAGGATCGCTTTCATCGGCCCATCGTACGCCGCGCGTAGAATCACGGAATGACCGAGCGTGCCGCCGCCCCGATCCCCTCAGGCGCCGCAGAGCCGCGCAGCCTGATCACGAGTTTCCCCGGCGGCCTGCGCGTCCGCGCAACCTGGGGGAGTAGCGGTCAGGCGACCGCCGTCTTCGCCCTCTCCGAAGCCGGTGCTTCACTCATTGATCACGGCGCACTCGGCGCTGGCGCCGAAGAGGATCCGGATCGACTCTGTCGCATGGAGCTGCGTATTGAGCATCCGGGCGGCGCATGGGCGGTGCGTCTCGCCTCCGTCATCTACGACGAACCGCGCGCCATCCACTGGGATGAGGGGGCGCTCTTTGTTGTGGGCTACGGCTTCACCGTCTACGCCTTTGCATCACGCAGCGGAGAGCTCGCCTGGATGCATCAGACCGGCACGCCCGTGGTGGCGCTGATGGCATCGCCGCGACTTGAGCACGTCATTGTGCAGAGCGAGGTGGAGACGTGGGCGATTCGCGCCGATGGCGAGGTGCGCTGGCGCTTGGCTCACACCGACGTCGTTGGCGCAGCAGAGCTGCTCGGCGGGCAGCTGATCCTCACCAGCATCTCTGGCGCAACGCAATCGATTGATCCTGCAACTGGGCGGGCGCTGACATGAAACGAGCACTCCGATGAACGGCGCGCTGCTGCTTGCTAGCGGTGCGCTCCTCATCGCGCTCTCCATCTGGAGTAGTCGCCGTGGTGGCACACGCACACGTGCGGCACGCCTGATGGCGGGCGTTGCGCCCGTCTCACCGCGCGAGGCGCTCCTCGTTGGCGACGGGCACTACCTTGCGGTGAGCGGCAACATTGACGCCGCTGAGGCGTTCGAAGATGAGAGCCACCGACCGCTCGTTTACCGACGCGAACGCGTCCTGATTGCCGATGGCTCGACGTGGCGCGAGATTGAGCGCGTGGTCCGCAGCGTGCCGTTTGTCATCAGTGATGGCGATCACTCGCTCGCTATTGATGCGGCGCAACTTGGCGATGGACTCGTCGTCATTGAACGGCAGTGGGATGGGAGCGTGACGGAGCTCGCCGCAGCGCACCGCGATTATCAGGACCCTGAGAGCGCGGCGCTCGTGGCGCAACTCGCCAGCGCTGCACCAACGACCGGTGCGCGCGTGATCCTAGAGCAGATCAGCACGCTCGATCGCGGCACCGCCGCGGGGCTGCTGCGTGACGGCGCGCTCACCGCAGGCGGCGCAGGACAGCCGCTCGTCCTCACCACACTCGATCGACGTGAGGCGCTCCGCATCTTGGGGAGTGGCCAGCGAGCGAGTCTCGCCGCTGGCCTACTCACGCTCCTCCTGCTGATCGCGGGCCTCCTCCTCTTTGTCATCGGCAGCGCCGCACTGCTGAGCGAGGCGACGAGCGGAGCGGGTGCCGCGCTGTCACCGAGTCCCGCGCCAGAACCGACAGCGGCAAGTGGCGAGTCGGGAGATGCGCGCAACGGTGGCGTTGCGACTGGGCCTGGCGGACTGGCGGGGCTCCTCAGCGCACTCGCCCTCCCGTTTGCCGTAGGGGCGCTGATTGCCTTCGTTGTGAGCGTCGTCGTCCGCGCACGCCGCAGGGCGACTACGATGCGCCCATGAAGCCATATAACGTTGCCGCGATTCGCGCGCGATTCCCATCCCTCGCCAACACCCTCCCGGACGGTCGCCCGATCGCCTTCCTGGACGGACCAGCCGGGACACAGGTGCCACAGAGCGTCATTGACGCGTACGCCGATTTCTTCTTGCGCGCCAATGCGAATAATGGTGGCCTCTTCAGCACCTCACGCGCGCAAGGTGAAGGTGAAGATGCAGCGCACCGCGCCGCCGAGGATCTCCTCAACGCACCCAAGGAGAGCGTCAAGTTCGGCGCCAACATGTCAACGCTCAACTTCCAACTCTCGCGCTCGCTTGCGCGCGAACTCAAGGCTGGCGATGAGGTGATCGTCACGCAGCTTGACCATGACGCCAACTACAGCCCGTGGCGACTCCTCGCCGAAGATCATGGGCTCGTCTTAAAGACGATTCGCCTCAACGCGGCCGACGGGACACTCGACATGGAGCACTACGCGTCGCTCCTTGGTCCGCGCACCAAGATCGTGGCGACCGGGATGTCCTCCAACGCGCTCGGTACGATCAATCCAACGAAGAAGATCGTGGAGGCGGCACATGCGGTTGGTGCGCTGACCGTCCTTGATGCTGTCTGCAGCGCGCCGCACTACCCCGTTGATGTGCAGGCGCTCGACACCGACTTCCTCCTCTGCTCGCCGTATAAGTTCTACGGCCCGCACGCTGGTCTCCTCTACGGGAAGCTGCCGCTCCTGGAGCGCTTCGGTCGCTATAAGGTGCGCCCCGCACACGATCTCTGGGAGACCGGGACGCCCGCCTTTGAAGCGATGGCGGGCGTGACGGCGGCGATCAACCACATCGCCTGGATCGGCGCCGAGTTCGGCGACCCGACAGATCAGGCGCCGCTCAGCGGTCGCCGCGGCCAGCTTCGCGCCGGGCTGAAGGCGATCACGCGCTACGAGACCGAGCTTGTGCGCCTCCTCCTTGATGGTGTTGACCAGATCAGCGGCGTGCAGGTGCGCGGCATTACCGATCGAGCGCGACTGAACGAACGCACCTCGATCGTCTCGTTCACGATGGACTTCGCCACGCCAGACGAAGCGGCGGAGCATCTTGGGAACGACGGCATTCAGGTCTGGAGCGGCGACTTCTACGCGCCGAACGCCATTGACGCCCTCGGCCTCACCGAGAAGGGTGGCGTCCTGCGCACCGGGCTGATGTCGTACAACACCGCAGATGAGGTGCAGCGACTTCTCACCTCACTGAAGACACTCGCCGCATCCAAGGCACTCGCCGCATCCACGCGCTGATCATGCGCGCGCCGATCATCCTGATCACCGTTGCGGATCACGACGCCGATCTTGATCCAGCACGCGTCGCGCTCGTCAATGCACGCTACGCCGACGGCATCCGTCGCGCTGGTGGCCTGCCGATCCTGATCTCATCGAACGCAACCGCGGCGCAACGTGCCACCGCCTTCGCCAGCGCGGAGGGGCTGCTCCTCTCCGGCGGTGCAGATATCCATCCCGATCGCTACAACGAGGCGATTGATGGCGCGGTGGAGATGGACACGGCGCGTGACACGTTGGAGTGGGAGGCGATCGCCGCCGCCGACGCGCGACAACTCCCGATCTTCGGCATCTGCCGTGGCATGCAGCTCCTGAATGTCCATCGCGGCGGGAGCCTGCTGCAGCATGTGGAGGGGCAGGTTGGCGCGGCGTATCCGGCGGTACCAGCACTTACGCATCCGCTCAACGTGCAGCCTGCAACACGGCTCGCCGCGATCCTTGGCGATCAGCGCGCGCCACTCGCGGTGAACAGCTATCACCATCAGGCGGTGACGCCAGAGCGACTCGCCGCAACACTGATCCCCTCCGCCTACGCCGACTCGCCGCGCGGGATCTTGGTTGAGGGACTTGAAGAGGCGGGAGATCGATTCGTCCTTGGGGTGCAGTGCCACCCCGAGCGCACCGAGAGTTCGCCAGCCGATCTTGAGCGCGTCTGGGCCGCCTTCGTTGCGGCGGCGGGGAGCACGCCTGGTGCGGCGGGGAGCGGTGTGGCACAGTCTGGGACATGACCCAGTCGAGCCGACACGGCAACCCAGACGAAGACTTCACTAAGAGCGATCGCTCGGCGCGCCTTCTCCGCACGCTGAAATACGTTGAGGCGGTCGGCGAGTCGGGGATCCGGCCGAGCGACCTTGCGAAGAAGCTCGGCGTCAGTCGACGCACCGCCTACCGCGACCTGAAGGCGCTTGAGCTGGAGGTCGACATTCCAATCTGGAATGAACACGGCCGCTGGGGTGTCTCCCAGAGCGGCCTCCTCCCTGCACTTCGATTCAGCCGCGACGAAGCGCTCGCGATTGTTCTCGCGGCGCGACTCCTCGCAAAGTTCGCCACCGGCTACGACCCAGAGTTGGGTGCGGCGCTGATGAAGCTCGGCGGCATGTTGGATGAGCCGCTCCGCTCCGCGGTAGAGCGCACCGTCTCGCAACTGAGCAACCTTCGCGATCAACCAGAGGCGCAGTCGCGCCTGCGCGTTCTGGCCAACGCCTGGGTGAACGGTCGCGTCGTGGAGTTTGAATACGCCCCCGCCTGGAGCAATCCTGGCACCACGCGTACTGCACGCGTGCATCCGTATCTGATTGAACCGTCATCGGCAACGCTTGCAACGTATCTGATTGGATTTGACGAGACGCGCAACGCCATGCGCACCTTCCGTGCGGATCGCATCGTTAATCCACGCATGACGCCATCCACTTTCGTTCGGCCAAAAGATGTTGAGCTAGAACGCACACTTGCCGCCGCCTGGGATATCGTCGCCGATCAGCCACTTGAAGAGATCGTGATCCGCTTCACACCTGAGGCAGAGTCACGCGCATCTGAGACGCGCTGGCATCCGTCACAAACGAGCGAACGTGAAGCGGATGGCTCACTCCTCTGGCGCGCGCGCGTCTCCGGACTCTTAGAGGTGCGCTCATGGATCTTGGGCTGGGGCGAAGGAGCCGAAGTGTTGAAGCCGCAGGCGCTCCGAGACGATGTCGCCCAGACACTGCGTGCCGCGGCGGCGCGCTACACCAGCGCATGAGCGGTAGCGATGCGGGCGAGGCGGCGCGCTTTAAGGCGGTCAACCTGATCAGCGATCCGATCCACGGCT
>OFSF01000347.1_pt1 | contig 18319 bp, 17 predicted proteins | sample 1543271 | NCBI WGS metagenome assembly OFSF01 (sample SAMN07774227, study PRJEB24372) | wastewater metagenome | isolation source: Exp Tend VB 100WW | collected 2016-02
TATGCGGCCGCTGCCGTATCTCGCCGTCCCGTGGCCGCAATCAGTTCCTCTGCGGAGTGATCAGCTTCGACCGCCTCAATCTCCGCCTCGCTGCGGAGGATGCGCGCCTCGGTCTCCGCGAGCTCAGATGATCGCGAGCGTTCTGCACGAAGGAGTGACTGTCCGCTCGCCGCTTCGCTCGAGCCTTCGCCGCTCAGTGCGCGGAGCTCACGCCGAGCGGTTGCAAGGTCGGCATCAAGAAGTTCAAGTGCTGCTGCCGCCTCTGCATCGGCGGCGGGGGCTGGGGTGGCGCGGATCTGCTCAACGGCGAAGACCTCTCGCTCTGCAGCGGCAACCTCGGCGCTGAGTCGTTCCGTATCACGCTGCACCGCTGCTGCCTCCGCATCAGAGCGTGCGCGATTCCGCTCCGCCGCCTCACGTGTTGCTCGCGCCGCCTCAAGCTGCTGACGCGCCGCCTCAAGGGCGAGTCGCGCCTCTGCGAGCCGTACGCGCCGAACCTGCGCCTCTCCATCTGCGGAGCGCAGCGCCTCTCGGACGGTGGCAAGTTCCGCGCTGACCTCGCTCAGTCGGGTGCGGCTCTGGAGGCGACGAGTGGTAAACCAGCCGGAGCGCTGCGCGCCAAGCGTTGCGATCCAATCGACCGCCTCAGAGAGGAGCTCGTCACGCCCAGCCTCCTGGCGCGCGAGTGTGGCGAGACGGCGCTCCTGTGGCCGTAGCGCTGCGAGGATCTCCTCAACACGGGCGCGATTCTCTGTTGCCTCTTTCATCTCAGACTCTGCGCGTGCGCGGCGTCGCTCATGTCGCGCCGTGCCGGCAAACTCTTCTACTAGGGCGCGACGCTCTTCAGCGCGTAGGCTGAGCGCCTGATCCACCGCACCCTGTCCAATAAAAAGGAGTCCATTCTCAGCGAGCCCAGCGCCGTCAAGGAGTTCGTTCAGGTCGCGCAGTCGGACGCGCTCGCGATTGAGCAGGTACTCCTGACCGCCACCGCGATCGGCACGACGTGCGATCTCAATCTCCGTGAAGGGGAGGTCGAAGAGACCATCATCATTCGCAATGCTGAGCGAAACTTCGGCGAGGCCGAGCTGGCGTCGCTTCTCGGAGCCGGCGAAGATCACCTCATCGACGCGCTTTGAGCGAATACCACGACCCGCTTCGCCGAGTGCCCAACGAAGCGCGTCAACGATGTTTGATTTACCGCTCCCGTTCGGTCCAACGATCGCTGTGATGCCCGGGGTGAAGGCAATCGTTGTCTTATCCGCAAAGGTCTTGAACCCGCTGAGGCGAACTTCGCGGAGTCGGAGGCGACTCACAGGACCGCCTCCTTCGTCACGCCGAGCAGATCAATCGCCGCCTCTGCCGCCGCCGCCTCTGCAGCACGCCGACTTGGGCCACTCCCTCGCGCAACCTCTCCCCCGTCAATGCGTACGGCGCACTCATAGATGCGCTCATGTTCTGGGCCACTCGTACTTATGATGTCGTAGCGCGGCAGCGAACCATTGCGCGCCTGCGTCCACTCCTGGAGCATCGTCTTGATCCCTTTCCCGATGGCCGCACGTGGCGCAGCGATCTCAGGCTCAAGGTGTGTCAACACGAAGCGTTCCGCCGCCTCGAATCCGTGTGCGAGATACACGGCACCGATGATCGCTTCGAGCGCTGCGGCGAGAGCCGCCGGTCGCTGCCCGCCACCACGCTGCGCCTCGCCCTCACCGAGAAGGAGGAGTTCATCAAGGGCGAGCCGCTGCGCAACATCGGCAAGGCCGATGCGGCTCACGATTGAGGCGCGACGCTCAGAGAGGTCGCCCTCAGATGCGGTGGGGTCTGCGGTGTACAACGCGGCGCTCACCACGGCGCCCAGGACGGCGTCACCGAGAAACTCAAGTCGCTCGTTATCTTCGGTCGCTCCAGATTGGTGGCGACGCGAGGGGTGTGTGAGCGCAAGGAGGAGGAGCGGCTCAGCGCCAGGAAGAATCCCGAGGCGCAGCGCAACGCGCGAAGCGTGGTCAAGCGTGGAGTCTGCGGCCTGGCTCACGATCGGAGGGGTGGCGCCAGGCGGCCAGCGGGCCGCCGCACCTTACGCCTTCTTCTCGACGATCGCGTTGACCGCGTCTTGCACCGTCTTGATCTTGGTCAGCTCTTCGTCCGCAATCGTGACGCCGAACTTCTCCTCAAGGCCCATGGCGAACTCAACAAGGTCGAGTGAGTCTGCGTTGAGGTCCTCGATGAAGGCCGCCTCAAGGGTGACCTTCTCCTTCTCGACGCCAAGCTGCTCAACGATGTAGCTCTGAAGCTCCTGGAAGATCTGTGCGTTATCGCTCATCTCTCGCTCCCTCCATCTTTATCCGCTGTCGCGGTGCTCACCTCACGGTGAGCCGTCCCGAGGACGCCGCTCACCAGTTTTCGTGCTGGCTCACCGCTATACGTGCGAGCCAGAGCCGTCCAGGCCGCGAGTGCCTCCGCAGGCGCCGCCGCGCGCGAGTGTAGCACCTCGGCTAGGCCCGCCCGAAGGATTGTGCGGTCGATATGGGTCATTGACGCGAGGGGAAATGCGGGGGCGAGACGCTCCAGCGTTGCGTCAAGATGTGGCCGCTGCTCCTCAATCAGGGTGATCAGCGCGCTCGCGACCGCGAGCGGTTCGCCCTCGACCTCACCAGAGGCGGCACGCCGGCCGAGGATCTCCGCAGCGCTACGGAGCCCGAACTCCGCCTCATAGAGTGCGGTAAGTGCATCACGACGACCAGCGCTCCGCAGGCGCAACGCTGCGTCCCGCGGCGCAGCTGGCGACTTCTTCCCTGGCATCTCAGGAGGGGGGTGGGCCGCTCGGCAGGCCATCGGCCGCCACAGGGACAGCCTCCGCGAGCGCCGTAGCGATGCGCGTGTTAATCCCTTCGCGAACCGCGTCCGCGGCAGTGCCGCAGGCGTAATAGACCATGCGACTGCGCGCGCGACCGTGTGTGATCACGACACTCCCCTTCACGCCAAGGAGAATCGCGCCGCCGATGCGCTCATAGTCGAGCTTCGCGCGAATGCGCGCGATCGCCGGTCGCATCAGCAGCGCAGCGATCGGACCGAGTGGCAACTTGCGGAATTCCGCACGGAACATGTCGGTGATCGTAGTGGTGACCCCTTCAACGAGTTTGATTGAAACGTTGCCGAGCACCGCATCGCAGACCACGACATCGGCCTCGTCAGATGCGAGATGGCGTCCCTCAACGTTCCCCGTGAAGTTCAGGTCGGCAAGGTCGAGCAGCTCCGTTGCACGCTGAATCCGCTGATCGCCCTTCCCCTTCTCTTCGCCGATCGAAAGGAGAGCGACACGCGGATTCGCCACGCCGAGCACACGCTCTGAGAAGACGCTCCCCATGTGCGCGAACTGATAAAGATTCTCTGGCGTTGCATCCGGGTTTGCGCCAATGTCCAGGATCACGAGCGGCTTCTCGCGCAAGAGGAACTGCACCGCGAGGGCGGGGCGATCAACTCCAGGGAGGCGTCCGAGGCGTAAGACCGCGGCCGCCATGCCGGCGCCGGTGTGACCAGCGGTGACGACCGCGTCGGCGAGCCCTTCGCGCACGAGATTCGTCGCAACAAGGATTGAGGCGCCCTTTCGCTCACGAAGCGCCTGCGCGGGGTGTTCATCCATGCCGATGACATCAGGTCCGTGCACGATGCGCGCATTCGCAGGGAGAGTACCGCCAGCAAGCTTCAGGAGGAGCGGCTCATCGCCAACGAGGATCAGCTCGTCGTGCGGGTTCTCTTTCGCCCAGCGAATGCCGCCTGGGACTACCTCTACGGGACCGTGGTCGCCGCCCATTGCATCGAGTGCAAGGCGGACGCGGCCTGACGGCGCGGCCATGGGTTAACTAGGCGTCAGTTGGTTCCGTGTCCGGCGCTGGGCGTCGGATCACTTCGCGGCCCCGATAGGTGCCGCAGGCGAGACAGGCGTGATGCGCGCGCTTGGTTGCACCGCACTGCGCGCAGCGATCCATCGCCGGGATCGTGAGCGCATGATGCGCGCGACGATCTCCCTGGCGGGATTTCGATGCCTTTCGCTTTGGTACGCCCATCGCTGATGAACCTCGCACTCTCTGCCCTGAGGGGCATGACTTGGAGAGCGAAGCCTACCCGATCCGTCGCCCCTCGTCGCGGCGGGGGCCTAACACGCCCTCTGCGACCTGGCCGCTGGGCTCACCCCTCTCGCTTCGGCTCCCCTTCTACGGGCGGGAGGAGGCGGCCCAGGACGGCGAGTCGAGGGTCAACCTCGTGCTGAGGGCAATCGGCGACAGGGTGCGCCGCCCCGCAGCGCTCACAGCGTTCTGGGCAGGGAGGGTCGCAGTGCAGAACCAGCTGGCGGACTAGGTCGAGCCCTTCAATCGCGAGCCGACCGAGGTCAACGGAGTTCCCTGGTCCGAAGCGTTCCGTCTCGCCCGTTGCGAAGCGCTCCTCAACGATCTCTTCGTCAAGGGTCGCCTGGAGGTTGGCGCGTGCCGGAGCAAGGCAGCGCGCGCAGAGGCCCTCCTGAACGCCAGTTGCACTGCCAACAATGCGCACGCCACGATTCGTTCGATCGGCGCGGAGTTGCGCTTGGGCGCTAATACGCTCACCGCCAGAATCGCTCGCAACGCTGAAGTGTGGGATTGGCGCACTCGCCCCTGATGACTGCGAGAGAAGTGGCGAGCAATCAATCAGGTGCAGCGGCTCTATCACCCCTTCTGACGTAAAGGGGGCCTCGTTGGAGTGACTCACCCGCCTGCTGGGTTGCGACGTGCCGCCGCCGCAGTCAACACTGGGATCACGGCGGGTGGAACGAGCCGCTCGAGTGGACCGCCGTACCGCGCGATCTCGCGCACTAGGCGGCTCGAGGTTGAGGCGTGCTCTGGTGCGGTCATTAAGAAGAGCGTCTCAATCGACGGCGCGAGGAGTCGGTTGGCATGGGCCATGCGCAGCTCTGCCTCAAAGTCAGATCCGGCACGAAGTCCGCGAATGATGACGCTCGCCCCCGCCTCTTCCGCTACGCGAACGGTGAGATTTGAGGCGGCGCGAATCTCAATGCGGCGTGCGTCGGCACCGAGCTGCTCGCCGATCACGGCACGGAGGAGCGCCTCGCGCTCAGCGAGCGTCAGTAGTGCCTCTTTTGTCGCATTCGGAAGAATTGCCACAACGAGCCGGTCAACAACGCTCAGGCTGCGCCGCATCAGATCTACGTGGCCGAACGTGATCGGATCAAAACTCCCTGGATAGAGTCCAACTCGTTCGCTCACGTCTCCTCCGTCTCTGCCACCTGCTCCGTCTCCTGCACGTGATCAACATTGCGCTCATACAGTTCAACCACCGTCTCACCGAAGGTGAGGCTTCGCACCAATCGTAGACCGCTTCCCTTCTCCTGTGCAGCACCCTCCTGTCCAGCACCCTCCTTCTGCTTGCGTCCGGAGAGGACGAGAAGCCCCTGCGCGGCGAGCGGTGAAGGGGTCGCCCCGAGCACACGGAGGATCTCGCGTCGTACGGCGAGATCGTCATACGGAGGATCGGCGATCACAAGATCAAACGCTCGCCCACTGGCCGTAAGTGATGCTGCGCTACTCCCCGCATCGGCGACGCGCACCTCGGCGCGAGCAACAAGATCGAGGCCGGCAAGATTCCGTCGAATCACCTCAGCGGCGCGTCGTGACAGATCAACGAAGAGGACGGACTCAGCGCCACGGCTGAGCGCCTCAATGCCGGCGGCGCCACTCCCAGCGCAGAGGTCAAGGACGTGAGCGCCTGGGAGTCGCGGCTCAAGCACCGCGAAGAGCGCCTGCCGAACACGATCGGCGAATGGGCGCGTCCCCTCCTCTGGCACCTCAATCAGACGGCCACCTAGCGAGCCGGCGATGATGCGCAACCGGTTACTCATCGGGAGATCCTCACATGCGCCTCACTTCGTGCCGACCAGGATGTCGGTCGGCCAGCCGCGGAGATATGACTCAATGAGTGGTCGAGCCGCCGCACGGGGACGACCGATGCTGTCGAGGAGCTCCTCGGCGTCAGCACGCGCAAGAACGGCGAGTGCGCGGTCCTCAGCGCGTGAGAGCGCCGCAATCCGGAGTGGCGGAAGTCCGCTCTGCTCTGTGCCGAGCACGTCGCCTTCGCCGCGCAGCTCTACATCGCGCTCGGCAAGGAGGAAGCCATCGCGTGTTGACTCGATCGCCTGCAGGCGCGCCGCCGCCACCTCATCCTCGCTATCGCTCACGAGGACGCACCAGCCCTCACTCCCACCGCGGCCAACTCGGCCACGTAGCTGATGCAGTGTGGCGAGACCGAAACGGTCGGCACTCAGCACCACCATCACGCTTGCGCGCGGAACATCAACGCCCACCTCAACCACCGTTGTCCCAACCAGCACATCAAGCTCTCCCGTAGCGAAGGCGGCCATGTTCTGAGCGCGAAGCTCTGCGCGCTGCCTCCCGTGCACCACACCAATGCGCAGCTTCGGGAGTGCGACGGCAAGTAGTTTCGCCTCCTCCTCCACGCCCGCCTCGCCCGCTCGTTCAAGGGCCTCACCGACAAGTTCACCGATTGGCTCCTCGCCTGGATCCTCATCGCCGATTCGCGGCACCACGACGAAGGTTCCGCGCCCAGCTGCCGCTTCAGCGCCGACAAAGGCCCACAACTTCTCAAGGTCGCTGCTCCGTCGAATCGCCGTCCGAATCGGCTGGCGACCCGCTGGGAGTGCGCGCAGCTCAGAGGATGCGACGTCGGCGTACAGGAGTTGCGCAATCGTGCGAGGGATCGGTGTCGCCGTCATCAGTAAGAGATGTGGCTCACCCTCCCCTTTCGCGGTGAGTTGGCTTCGCTCCTCAACGCCAAAACGGTGCTGCTCATCAACCACCACAAGGCCGAGTGCCGAGAACTGCGTCGCCTCTGCGAAGAGGGCGTGTGTGCCGATCAGCAGCGAGGCCGCACCAGACTCCGCGGCGGCGCGAACGCGTCGACGTTCTGGCGCCGAGAGGCTTCCAACAAGTAGTTCAACGCCAACGTTGAGCGGCGCCAGCAGTCGCTGCGCGGTCGCGGCGTGCTGCCGTGCAAGAAGCTCGGTCGGGGCGAGGAGTGCCGTCTGCCAGCCTGATGCCGCGGCAACCGCCGCCGCAACGAGTGCCACCGCCGTCTTCCCTGTTCCAACGTCACCCTGAAGCAATCGCAGCATCGGCTCTCCACCCTGGAGATCCGCCAGGATCGCGTCAATTGCTGCCTCTTGATCACTCGTCCACTCAGACGCCACGCTTCCTGCTGCGCCTGCGGTGAGTGCCGAGCGGATCGCAACCTCAATCTTCGTTCGCTCTGTGGCGCTAACCAGCATCTTTGGCGCACTCCCACGCGCGCGTCGGCGACGGCGTCGTACCAGCGAGAGCTGCACGGCGAGCAGTTCGTCAAACGCAAGACGACGGAGCGCCGCGTCACGCTGATCAAACTCGTGAGGCCAATGCGCCTCCTCTATTGCGGCAGCGAGCGTCATCAGGCCATGACGCGCGCGGATTTCCGTGGGGAGCGGATCGCTCAACGTAGCGCCGAAGCGATCAAGCAGCTCGCGCACCGCGCGTCGGAGGCTCAGCGCCGTCACCCCTTTGGTGAGGCGATAGATCGGCACGATGCGTCCCGCATTCACCGTTTCGCCCCCCTCAACCGGGCTGAACTCTGGCGCCTCAAGTTGTACCCGCCAGCCGAGTGCCTTCACGCGACCAGAGGCGACGATCTCAAGGTTCGGGGTGAGACGGCGCTCAATGAATCGACGTCCGTACCAGACCGCGTCAACAGCGCCGCTCTCATCAGCAAGGGTTGCGATCGTGCGTTGCACCCCACGTCGCCAGGTCTTCTCCACGCGCAGGTCAACCACGCGCGCACGAACCGTTGCGGGAGCTCCAGCGGTGAGTTCTCCTACTGGCGTGATTGCACGACGGTCTTCGTATCGACGTGGAAGATAGAGGAGAAGTTCAGCGACGCTGGTGACGCCTAAACGAGCGAGTCCACGGAGGAGGCTTGCCCCGCCCGGCAGGTTGAGCCCCTTGAGCGGCAGGCCGCTCGGATCGTCGCTCACTCCAGGCTCACGAGTACCCGCTCAATTGGCTGCTCACCTCGAGCGAGCTCCACCTCTACGCCGCTAATCGCACTCCGTGCTGCATCCGCCATCCGCTCTCCGGCCGCCTGATCAACATCAGCGCCGAGATAGAGGGTGAGGAGTTCGGCGCGCTCTCCACTCAGTGCCTTCGTCAGCGCCGCAAGATCATCTCCCCCTGTGGCAATGATGCCGTCAACTGGATCAAGCGCCATCACCTCGCCTGAACGCACGCTCACCCCTTTCACCACGGCGTCGCGGACCGCTTCAACGATGCGGAAGGTGCGTGCCGTTGTCCTCGCACTCTCAAATCGCTTCGCCGCCTCATCTGCAGGGAGTGACGGGTCCCATGTCAGGAGCGCCGCAATCCCCTCTGCGGCGTTGCGAGTAGGGACAACGGTCACGTTTGCCGCGACCAGATCCGCCGCCTGGCGGGCGGCAAGGACAACGTTGCTGTTATTCGGAAGGACGATCACATCCCTCTTCCCCGTTGCGCTGATCGCAGCGGCGATCTCTGCCGCAGATGGATTCTCCGTTTGGCCGCCATGAACGATCTGCGCGGCGCCGGCAGACTGCATGATTGTTGCCAGCCCGCGACCAGCTGCTACGGCAACAACCGCCGTCCCCTGCTGAAGCGGCGTCGGTGCGGCCGCTGATGATGCGCCAACCTTGGTTGAAAGATCGGTAAAGGCTCCATGCCCAGTTGCCCGCTCTGCACTCTGCTGGTCCAAGTTTTCAATCGTGACTCCGCGAACCTCTCCATGAGCGATCCCATATGCAAGGATCAGATCCGGTTGCAGGTTGTGGACGTGCACCTTGCAGGTCTTCGCATCTCCAGCAACGAGGACACTCTCGCCGAGACCCTCAAGGTCCGCACGAATCTTCACAAGGTCGAGCGGCGTATCGCTCGCATGCAGGATGTAGACGGTCTCATAGCCATACTCGCTCGACTCACTCGCGCTCGTGCCCGGAGCGCTCGCTACGGCTGGCACGGCGACTGGCACTGATTCCTTGATGCGCGCATCGCCATCATCGCCAGTGGCAGACGGGACAACAAATGGAACGTCGGCGATCCCCTCAAGGATGAGCTGCAGTCCGGCGCCACCAGAGTCAACAACGCCCGCCTCCCGCAGAACGGCAAGCAGGGTTGGCGTCTTATCAACGGAGACGCGCGCCGACTCTGCGATCTTCAAGAGGAACGGGCGTAGTTCGGTAGCGCTTTCAATATCGGCGAGAGCGCTTGCCGCCACCTCGCGCGCAACGGTGAGGATCGTCCCCTCGGTTGGCGTAGCAACGGCGCTGTAGGCGTGCAAGACGCCAATCGAGAGAGCGTTCGCAATCTCTGATGCGCGTGCGCGCTTACGGCCACGGACCGCCTGCGGAAGACCGCGCAGGATCTGTGAGAGGAGGACGCCAGAGTTGCCTCGCGCGCCGAGGAGCGCGCCGCGCGCGACAGCTTCGCTGACCTGATCAATCGCTGTGACCCCCGCGGCGAGGGTCGCCTCACCCTCAGCGATCGCCGCCTTCAGGGTGGCGAGCATGTTCGTTCCGGTGTCGCCGTCAGGGACCGGGAAGACGTTGAGCGCGTTCACCTCTGCAACGCGCGACTCAAGCCGCTCGGCCCCCGAGCGGAGGGCGGCCATCAGCTCAACCCCATCCCAGCTCTTCCTACTCATCGGGCCAGCCTCATGCTCGGGCCAGGGGCGCGCGCACCAGAGGCTCTCCCCTCCGTGCGTAGATGGCACCATTCGGCATTCCGACCTCCCTCAGCCTCCCGTGGCTCAGCCCTTCGGCGTTCCTGCTACGATACGGCACGATTGGCGGCGCGTCCCTAGCGGACGCCCAACTGACAGCAAGGAGAGCATATGGCCCGCTTCTGCGTCCTCTGCGGCAAGGATTCGATCTCTGGGTTTAACCCCCAGTCGGTCGGGATGAACCGCGTACGTGCACACCGACGCTTCCGCGCCAACCTGCAGCCAACGATGGTGCTCTCCGGCGGGACGACCAAGCGCGTGCTTGTCTGCACCTCCTGCCGCCGAACGGCAACCAAGGGCGCCTAAGCCACTCTCCGCTACGCCTTCGGGCGGAGCGACGCAACCGCCGCCCCCATCTCTGGCGCACTGAATAGTGCCGTCCCTGCAACCAGCACATCGGCACCCTGCTTCACCGCGTCCGCAGCGGTGCCAGCCTTAATCCCGCCATCAACGTGAATCGGTCGCGTCGCCCCTAAGAGCAAACGGAGCGCAGGAATGCGCGCCGCAGCCTCAGGCTGATATGACTGGCCGCCGAAGCCAGACTTCACCGTCATCACCAGCGCAAAGTCGAGCTGCCCCGCAAAGGCGGAGAGCGCATCAACTGGTGTCCCGGGATCTGCGGCGAGCCCAGCGAGCGCGCCAGCGCTACGAATTGACTCAAGGGTTGCAGCGTGGGGCTCCGGCGCCTCCACATGAATTGCAACCGTCTGGCAGCCAGCCGCCGCATATCGCGGCGCCCATGTTGATGGGTTGCTGATCATCAGGTGCGCATCAAACGGCAGCTTCGTCACGCCACGAAGCGCCTCAACGGTTGCCAAGCCGAAGGTGAGGTTTGGCACGAAGTGGCCATCCATGATGTCGAGATGAATGCGATCGACTCCCGCGCGCTCCGCCTCTTGCACCGCCTCGCGCAGCGCGCCAAGGTCAGCATTCAGAATGCTCGCTGCGATCTGTACGCGGCTCATAGCGCGTCTCCTCCGCCGAGCGGATCAGACGGGGCGAGCGGCCCTGAAGGTGCGAGTGGTGTCGGTGAACGGCGTCCCTGCAGTGCTGCGGCACTCGCAACAACAAGCAGCTCGCGACGGCGTGCCACAGCGGCGGGTGGCGGTGTGCCAGCACGCTCAGCGGCGAGTTGCCCGCAGGCGGCGCCCGCCTCGCGCCCACGATTCCTCCGCACGGTGACCGAGAGGCCAGAGGCGCGAAGCTGTTCAGCGATCTCCTCAATGCGCTGCGCGCTGCTCTCCTGCCACGGGGTGTGCGCAACGCTATTCATTGGGATCAGATTGACGTGCGAATCGCTACCACGCAGCACCTGTACGAGCGCCGCCGCATCATCTGGGCGATCGTTAATCCCATCGATCATCGTGACCTCAAAGGTGGTGCGACGCCCCGTGGTCCGTGCATGTGCAGCGGCGGCCGTCACCACCTCTTCCACTGGCCACTTCCGATTTAGTGGAACAAGAAGATCGCGCAGTGGGTTGCGCGCGGCGTGAAGTGAGACCGCAAGAGTCACCTGTGGTCGCACCTGAGCGAGTCGGTTGATTCCTGGAACGACACCGCTCGTAGAGACAACGATGCGGCGCTGTCCAATCCCGCCGCGGAGCGGATCAGTGAGCCCGTCAATAGATGCAAGGACGGGGTCGAGGTTCTGTAGTGGTTCCCCCATCCCCATGAAGACGACGTTGGTCAGCTCTCGACCCTCGCCACGGAGGATCTGCCGAGCGAGTCGCACCTGGTCTTGAATCTCACCGGCGGTGAGGTTGCGGGTGAAGCCGAGTTCGCCGGTGGCGCAGAAGGGGCAGCCAACGGCACAGCCCGCCTGGCTCGAGACGCAGATCGTTGCGCGCTCACCGCGCCCACGTCGCGGGTCTGGCGGGTAGCGCATCAGCACCGCCTCTACCTTCGCGCCGCCGCTCAGTGTGATCAGCAGCTTGGTGGTGGCGCCGTCTTCCACGTCCTCGCGCTCGACCGTCTCCGTTGAGTAGAAGCGTGAGACTGCGGCGAGCGTCTCCTGCGCTCGCTTGCTTAGCGTCGTGACACCGGCCCATGTGGTCGCATCTGATCGCCAGACCGCATCGAGGATCTGTGCCGATCGATACTTCTCCAGCCCGAGCTCGGCGACGAGTGCTGTGATGCCAGCGTGATCAAGGTCGCTGATCGCTGGCAGGGGGGACTTTGAATCACTCATGCGCTGATTCTCGCATGCGGAGCGAGCAGCTCAGGTCGACCACGAACGAGTTCTCCGCCGCCCATGCGCCTGCCCCCTGTTGGAGTCACCTGGAGGAGCGGGAGCGCGCCGTCCTGGAGCCCAAGGAGCAGGGTCCCCTCATGGAGGACGAAGCGGCCAGTTTCTACCGGAACGTCGCGCCGCGGCTCCCCGACCTCATCCAGGATCAGCCGCTCGAGTGCGGGTGCGACGCTGACCCAGACCCCTGGCCAGGGACGATACGCGCGCCAGGCGCGATACGCGTCATCAGCGGTGAAGTTCGGACTGATCAAACCATTTGCGCGAGTAAGACGCTTTGTGAGCGAGACGCCATCAGACGACTGCGGCCTTGAATCGAGTTCACCTGCGAGGTGCCGTTTGATCGTTGCGACGATCTCTTCACTCGCAAGCGCGGCGAGACGCACTTCCAGCGCAGGGCTCTGCTCGTCTCCCTTCAGTGCGTAACGCTGCACGTTGAGGAGTGGTCCGGTATCAAGCCCCACATCCATCAGGATCGTGCAGACACCCGTCTCGCGGTCTCCCGCAAGGATCGTGGCAGGGATTGGACTTGCCCCGCGGAACTTTGGCAGCAGCGACGGGTGCAGATTCAAGATGCCACCTGGGAGCGCGTTAATGAGTGTGCCAGGAACGATCTGACCAAAATCTGCAAGGAGCCCGACCGCTGCGCCGAGCTGCATCAGCGTCTCGAGTGTTGCCGCATCCCGCAGTCGACCAGTCTCAAGAAGGTCAAGCCCCTCTCCTCTCGCCCACTCCGCTACCGGTGTTGACTGCGGTTCGCCACTCCGTCCCGCAGCGCGCGGGGCGGCGCTGACAACGGCGACGATGTCGAAGTTCGGATCGGCGTGGACGGCGTTGAAGGCGGGTAGCGCAAATGCGCCACTCCCGATCAACAGGATCTTGATCTCAGTGACTGTGGGCCCCCGCAACGCGCGCGGCACGCTTCCGCCTCTTCGCCGCTGGGCTCTCTGGATCCTCATCAGCCTTTTCATCGTCGTTCACCGCAATGAGTTCATCGAGCGAATCGAGATAGTCGATGTAGAGCTTCCCCTTCAGATGATCCAACTCGTGCTGTACGGCACGTGCGAGGAAGCCGTGCTCGCTGAACTTGTATTGACGCCCGTGACGATCCTGCGCCTCCACCCAGACGCGTTCGCGGCGGCTGATATCGGCGACGTAGCCAGGGATTGAGAGGCAACCCTCAAGGTCGGTGATGTCGCCCTTGTCGCGCACGATGCGCGGGTTGACCAGCTCGTAGGTGCGCCCCTTCGCCTCTACGACCGCTACATTCAGCGGCTCGCCAAGTTGCGGGGCGGCAAGGCCAACGCCAGGCGCCGCACGCATGGTGTGGACGAGGTCTTCAATCAGGCTGTGCAGCAACTTTCCGAAGCTCTCCACCGGCTGTCCAGGCATGCGGAGGCGCGGATCGCCCAGAAGCAGGATCGGCTTGACACTCATGCCAAGATTCTAGCAAGTGCCAGCAGCGGCTTCGCGATGTGCGCCTCCGAGCGCGCTAGAGGAGCGTCTCTGGGTCAAGGTCCACGCTGATATCGCGCCCAGCCACTGCATGGACCAGCGGGAGGGGGTCGGCGACGCGAACGATGACATTTTCGCGCCAGCGGCCCGCACGCTTTGGGACCCATGCAGGGATCGGACCGAGGAGGCGCGCCCCATCTGCTGTGCTGATCAACGTGCGGAGCTGGTCCGCCACCGCCACTGCACGCGAATGGGTTCCTCCCGCAGTGGTTCCTGAGACGGTGATCTTCGCCGTGCGCAAGAAGGGGGCGCCGCCCGCGCTCTGACGCAACAGAATCTCTCGCCGTCGCCACGCGTCCACTGCACCACCACGTGCAAGCTCAACCGCTGCGACGATTGCTGGATCCTCCGGCCGATAGCTCTGCACCCAAGCACTCCCCGCCGTTGTACCGCGCCCGAGCCTCCCTGTTGCCTGCACGATGAGCGAGACGACACGTTCGGCCGCCCGCTCATCTGGGAGGAGGAGTCCGGTGTCCGCGGAGACTACGCCAACAAGCGCGAGGCGCGGAAGGTCGAGCGCCTTTGCCGCAAGTGCCGTGCCGATGAGCAACTGCGTGCGGCCACTACGGAATGCGTCAAGGATGCGATCTCCCGCGCCGATCGCTGCGGCGGCATCCGCATCGAGGCGATCCACAACGACCTCAGGGAGGAGACGCTTCACCTCAGCCTCGAGTCGCTCGGTTCCACCACCGATTGCACGAATCCGCGCACTCTGACAGGAAGGGCAGCGCGTCAGCGGCTCAGCAACAAGGCCACAGCCGTGGCAGCGCAGCAGTGAACCAGCGCTATGGAGCACCAGCGGTCGTTCGCACGAAGGGCAGGACTGCGCAGCGCCACAATCTCTACAGAGGAGCGCCGACGCAAGACCGCGGCGATTGATTATCAGGAGCGCCTGCTCCCCATCACTCCAGCGCAGGCCCTCGAGAGCGGCGAGGAGTGGGCGGCTGATCATCGACTTCCAGCCCTCTTCCAACTCACGGCGCATATCCACCACCTCAATCTGCGGCGCGGCCGTGCGCCCCTCAAGGGTGATGCGACGCCACTTGAGCAGATCAGCACGCGCGAGTGTCTCAATCGCTGGCGTAGCACTAATGAGAACTACTGGCGCCTTCGCCGCTTCACCAAGCATGAGGGCAGCATCACGTGCATGAATGCGTGGCATCCGCTCCGACTTGTACGCCGACTCATGCTCTTCATCAACAACGATCAGCCCCACTTCGTGACTCAGCGCACCGATCGCCGTTCGGGTGCCAACAACAAGGTGCGGTCCCAGCAGTGTGAGTCGCGCGTGCGCATCGAGCCGCTCGCCCTGGCTCGCTCCGGCATGGATCAGTTCGGCATCAACCCTCGTTGCGGCGAAGAGCGCATCAGCGGCTACCGCAACCTGTGTGGTCTCTGGGACGAGCCAGAGCACCGATCGCCCAGCCTTGAGGGTGCGCGCCACGATCTCTGCCGCTACACGACTCTTTCCGGATCCTGGTGGCCCGTCAAGCAGCGTCACGCCTACGCCAAGGTCCGCAGCTAAGAGCAACTTCTGCCCCCTACTCCACGCCGGCGTACCCGCCTCGTACTGAGCGCCGCTCGTCCGCCGATCTGCATGACGCCGTTGGCGGCGGCGCAATTCGACGCGTACCAAACCCAGCGCCTCAAGTCTTCGCACCGCACTCAGGCCGCCAGGGAGATCCGCAGCTCGCACAGAAGGTTCCTCTGTCGCAACCGCAGCCTCAAGGCGAGCAAGGAGCTCCCGTTGACGAGCACCGCGTGGCGCAGGCTGCGCGGCTGCGGCGGCAGATCGCTCCTGCAGCGGAACAAGACTCGCGTACGCCTCTTGAATGACGCGCCCGCTGACTGCGCTCAGTTGCCACCTCCGTTCAATGCGGCCCTCGCGCTCCCCTGTTCGGAGCAGCGTGAGCAGTGCGGTACGAGCACGACCGCGTGCGCCGCTCAGCCGATCAACCGGAGACCACTCCTCGGTGATGCCAGCGCGACGCTCAGCCTCACTCGGTACACCAACGAAGCGCACCACCGCCTCAACCTTGTCGAGAAGCCCTGGTGGTACGAGCGAGCGAAGGGTGAGGCCTGGCGGCGCAGACCAGTGTTCTGCAGCGCGGAGTGCCAGCTGCATGCCGAGCGGGCCGATCAGCACACTCTCGCCGAGTCGTGCCTCAACGCGTTTTAATTGGAAACCATCTGGTGCAACGTAGTCGCCGAGGGCTCCTACAACGATGCCAACGGCGCGTCGGCTGCCGAACGGCACAACGACACCATCGCCAACGACAAGTGCGCCACGCTCTGGTGGGAGATAGTCGTAGAGTCGCTCGCCTTGCGCGCCAGGGAGGTCAACAGCAACACGAACCGTTGCGGACGAACCGACACGCTGATTAGCTTGGGGCGTTTCGGCCCCGCTCACACCGTGATCCGGCGCTCCGGATGCTTGGCGCGTTCAGCAAGGACGAGCTTCTCGACCTGCGCCGCCGCCTCTTCCGGGTAGCCAGTCTCATTAAGTACGAGATAGTCGTACTCCTTCGCGCGGTCCATCTCCACGATGGCGCTCTTCGCTCGCGTCACGAGTTCCTCCGCCGTCTCTGTTCCGCGACCAGCGAGCCTGACGGCGAGCGCCTCCGCTGACGGAGGGGCAATGAAGATCAGGATCGCCTCTGGGATTGCGGCGCGGACGCTCCGCGCCCCCTGAACATCGATCTTCAGGATTGCATCTTGGCCACGCTCAAGCGCACCGCGCACCTCACTGCGCGGTGTGCCATACGAGCGACCGTGCACCAAAGCCGACTCAAGGAGCCCAGATGCGGCGTCAAGCGCCGCAAAGGTTTCATCCGTATGGAAGTGATAGTGGACGCCGTTCATTTCACCGACGCGTGGCTCACGGGTGGTGCAGGTCACCACATAGTGGAAGGTCTGACCAATCGGACGACGGCGCAACTCGTTGATGATGGTGTCTTTCCCCACGCCACTCGGCCCAGAGATCACGATCACCTGCGCCCCCGCTGCACCTTCACGTCGCTGGCCTGGCATCAGCCCTCCGATCTCTCTCCGTGCAACCGTAGCGTATCAAGTGGGAGTTGCAGATCGGATGGGAGTGGCGCCTCCAAGCGCATCAGCCGCCCATCCCGTGGGTGCGTAAAGGCGATCCTCCAGGCGTGCAGGAAGAGGCGCGTCGTCCCCTCGGGTCCGCGTCGACTCGTCCCGTTGCCGTAGGTGGGGTCGCCAGCAATCGGATGCCCAATCTCCGTTAAGTGGACGCGAATCTGATGGGTTCGCCCAGTGATGAGATCCACCTCGAGCAGCGTCCAGCCAGCGAAGCGCTCCTTCACGCGATACCCCGTCGTTGAGGCGCGACCACCAGCAACGACCGCCATCCGCTTCCGCTCTGAAGGGTCGCGTCCGATCGGCGCTTCAATGCGCCCAACTTCGGCGGCAACGGGGCCCTGCACCAGCGTGATGTACGTCTTCTTGACGCGGCGTGCCTTGAGCTGAGCCATCAGGCTTGACTGTGCGAGATCACCCTTCGCAACAACGAGGAGCCCAGAGGTGTCCTTGTCGAGCCGGTGTACAAGGCCGGGTCGAGCGACCCCTGCAATGCCTGGCAGATCTTCCACATGGTGCAGGAGCGCATTGACCAGGGTTCCTGTGGCATGACCAGGCGCTGGGTGCACCACAAGGCCGGCCGGCTTATCCACCACCAGGATGTCTTCATCTTCATAGACCACGCTGATCGGAATCGCCTCAGCCAGTAGCTCTGCATCTGCGATCGGTGGAATAGAGAGGTGCAGCGTGCCACCCGGGACGAGCGTGCTGCTGGCACGCACCACAAGACCGTTCATCGTCAGCCGCCCTTCACTAATCAGTCGCTGCACAAACGAACGGGAGAGGCCGCAACGATCCGCAACAAACCGATCGACGCGCTGACGGGCCGCCTCAGGCGGGATCGGCAGGTCAATTTCGCGCAGATCACTCATGGTGCGTCAGACGAGGCTTCGCTCGTCCAGCAAGGAGTGTTTGAACGAGCAAGAGCAGGATGCCGAGCGAGATCGCCATATCGGCAACGTTGAAGGTCCAGAATCGTGTTGACCCTAGGCCAAGATCAATGAAGTCAAACACGAACCCGTTCGCAAGGCGATCAGCAAGGTTGCCGATCGCACCGCCAACAAGGAGTCCTGTTGTTAGCGTCAGGAGCGATGGGCGGCTCCCTCCTTCACGTTCGTGAAGGAGGGCGAGCAGGAAAATGACGCCGAAGCTCAGGAGGGCAAGGAGCGGTGCGCTCCCCTGAAAGAGCCCGAAGAGACCACCGCGATTCTCACTCCGAATCAGGCGCAACGAGCTGCCAAGTAGTTCAATAGGCGACCCTGTGGTGAGCAGGCTCGCGACCCACTCTTTGCTGATTCGATCAACAACGAGAACCGTGAGCGTAGTGAGTCCGAAGGCTGCCCGTCTCATCCGGTGACACGTCGAATGGCGAGCGTTGCCTCACCCGACGAGAGTGGGACGCTTCCGCGCCGCCACTCTTCTCCAGCCGGGTCGCGATCAACGTCTTGGATCTTCTCGGCGCCCACAGCGGCAGCGATTGCCGCTGAATGCGCAGCGAGTGGAGCCTGCGCGCCAGTAGCCTGCAGTTCAATCCGATCCTCACGCCGAAGGCCAGCCAGTTTCCGTAGATCCTGCACAGCACGCATCAGCTCGCGCGCGTCGCCTTCGCTGACCAGT
>OFSF01000355.1_pt1 | contig 18195 bp, 19 predicted proteins | sample 1543271 | NCBI WGS metagenome assembly OFSF01 (sample SAMN07774227, study PRJEB24372) | wastewater metagenome | isolation source: Exp Tend VB 100WW | collected 2016-02
GACGATCTCGTCGATCAAACCGTTGACTTCGACTACATCTACTGGGGCCAAATCGTTGGTGCCACCATCGGCGTTCACGGTTGTTGACGCACCAAAAGTCATTGCAAGCGCCGCGGCGAGTATCGCAATCGACAACACTTTTCGCAATTTAGTCATTGATTTTCGTAATCCGTTCTACAGATGTTCGTGCGTTGTCGTTTACGCTAACATTTGCGCGTGCATATTTTGTTGGCAACTGATGCTCAGTGGGTGCTCGATGAAGTGCATGCAGCCCTTGGCACACCTGATACTTCGTTCGTCGTGTGCAGCGACGGTCGCGATGTGTCACGTGCCATAAAGCAACGCACGCCTGATCTCGCAGTTTTAGATTTGCAATGTGGCTCGATGGGCGCGATGGCAGTCACAATGGATCTTCGCCTCGACCACAGCGATGGTCGCTCGCCATTGGTGCCAGTTCTAATGTTGCTTGATCGCATCGCCGATGTGCATCTGGCAAAGCGCAGTGGTGCGCAAGGTTGGTTGATCAAACCACTTGATTCGTTGCGGCTTCGACGTGCAGCAGATGAAATCGTTGCCGGCAACCATTGGCACGAGGGCGTGCCGGCCGAAGTTTAAAAACTATTTTCGGTTCGCGACAATAACTTCGGCAATTTGCAGGGCGTTGAGGGCTGCACCCTTGCGCAAGTTGTCGTTCGAAACGAACAGGGTCAAACCTTTGTTGCCATCTATTGAATGATCCTGACGAATTCGCCCCACAAAACTCGGGTCTTTGCCGGCAGCAATTAGAGGTGTCGGCACATCTATGACGCTGACACCGACAGCAGTTGACAAAATTTTATATGCCTGTTCGACCGTGATGTCTTTTTCAAATTCAAGAGTCAGCGAAAGCGAGTGGCCCGTGAACACGGGCACTCGCACACAAGTGCCAGAAACTCGCAAATCAGGAATGTGCAAAATCTTTCGTGATTCGTTGCGAAGTTTTTTCTCTTCGTCGGTCTCAAGCATGCCGTCGTCGATCAAAGTGCCCGCAAACGGAATGACATTGTAAGAAATCGTGCGCGGAAACTTAACCGCAGGTTTGAACGCAATCGCTTCGCCGTTGTAAGTGAGATCATTGGCTCGCGGCGCGCCAGTTTTTATCTGTTCGTGCAATTCCTCCACGCCAGAAACGCCCATGCCACTGACGGCTTGATAAGTGCTGGCAATCATGCGCACCAACGAGGCTGCGTCATGCAACGGCTTGAGAACGGGCATTGCCGCCATAGTCGTGCAATTTGGGTTGGCAATGATGCCGAGTTTCGCGTTCGCAATATCTTCGGGGTTTACTTCAGAAACAACCAGCGGAACATCAGGGTTCATGCGCCATGCAGATGAGTTGTCGATAACGATGGTGCCTCGCTTGGCGTAAATCTCGGCGATTGCGCGAGAGGTAGTCGCGCCTGCTGAAAAAATGGCGATATCTAAATCACTTGTGTCGGCTGTTGCGGCGTCTTCAACCGTGATTTTTTGACCGTTCCACTCAATGACACTGCCGGCAGATCGTGCTGAAGCAAAAAATCTAACTGAGGTTGCGGGAAAGTTACGTTCAATTAATAAGGTTCGCATGACGCTGCCAACCATGCCGGTTGCGCCGACAATACCGAGAGATAATTTTTTTGTCACGTGTTCAGGATACTTGAGCCACTAACCACCAGTGGCTTGGATTAATTCTGTTGGTCGGCACAGTAGCCACCGCACTTTTTCTCAAATTTCCAACACTCAAATCACGTTTAATTGAGTGGAAAATTTTTATATCGCTTAAATCTGTTTCGACGTTTGCCAAGACGGTGTCGGGCTTAAGCCTGTTGGCCTGCCAACCCAAGCGTGTCGACCAACGCCATCGGGCAAGGCGCTTGCCGAGTACCGGCACTTTCCATAAGCGGCGCACGGTGATGCCGAGCGGCACAAGAGCAACGTCACTTCGCACCCAAGTGCGAAAGTTGAGCACGACAAGCCCACCTTTGCGTGTCACACGAATTGCTTCACGCACAAGATTGAGTGCGTCTTGTGGCTGACAGTGTTGCAAAGTGATGTAAGAAAATGCCATATCGACTGAGCCGTCATCAAGTGCGAGTGTTTTACCGTTGGCAACATGCAAGGTATTCAGACGATCGATGCGGCCGAAGCGGGCAACAGTCTGCCGGCACCTTTCCAAGAAGGCCGAGTCAACGTCGGCGGCAATCACTTTCTTGCTTCGGTTAGTTAATGATGATGTCATTCGACCGATTCCGCTGCCAATTTCTAAAACAGTCGAAGTCTCAAATGGAAACGACTCAAGCTGTAGCAGACGTATATAACGCTGAACTTCTTTATCGCCGGTTTCAACGAAGGCTTGATGGGTTAACTCATTTCCGGTCTCATTGTTGAATACCCAACCCGTCTCACGCACAACATCGTCGGCGCTTAAATCATTGTCGGCGAGATTGCCTGCGCTGTTCCACGGCAGGTGATGGGCACGAAGATGAATTGCGCGACGAGTCTTCATGTATCTATGCAAACCTACTTGCGTTCAGGCAGCGGCGCCGAGTAATCCTGACCACTATCTAGATCAAATGCCGTGTGCAATGAGCGAACCGCTTTTTCAAGCATCGGTGCTGCAACGACAACCGAAATTCGAATCGTGCTCGTTGAAATCATTTCAATGTTTACTTTGTTGTCAGCCAAAACTCTGAACATTTTTGCCGCAATACCGGGGCTTGACTTCATTCCAGCGCCGACAAGTGAGATCTTGGCAATGTTTAGATCTTGTGTTACACCTTTTGCTCCGACTTGATCAGCAATTTTCTGCACGATTGGTTGTGCCGTGGCTACGTCTGTTTTTGGCAATGTAAACGAGATATCAGTTGTGCCAGCCGTTGATGTGTTCTGCACGATCATGTCAACGTTGACGTTCGCATTTGCGAGCGGTTCGAAAAGCGCCGCAGAAACTCCCGGTTGGTCTGGAACACCGAGCACGGTGATTTTTGCGTCACTGGCATCGTGAACAACTCCAGAAATAATTGGTTCTTCCATATTTTTTTCTCCTTTTCGCTCTTCGCTTGTTACCCAGGTGCCTTGCTCCCAAGTGAAACTTGAGCGAACATGAATCGGCACATTGTGGTTTCGAGCAAACTCAACACTGCGCAACGCAAGAACTTTGCTTCCGGCACCCGCCATCTCAAGCATTTCATCAAATTCAAGATGTTTTAGTTTGCGTGCTTGAGGCACGATGCGCGGATCTGCAGTGAAGACGCCCGTTACATCCGTATAAATTTCGCAAACATCAGCTTTCAAAGCAGCCGCAAGAGCAACAGCGGTCGTATCACTGCCACCGCGACCCAGAGTTGTGATTTCTTTAGCGGTGCTTACGCCCTGAAACCCAGCCACGACAGCAACTTTTCCGGCATTGATTGCTTCACGTACACGGTCACCTTTAATTTCTAAGATTTTTGCGCGTCCGTGCACAGTGTCGGTGATGATGCCAACTTGACTGCCGGTAAAACTCATTGCCTCTACAGAGAGATCTTGCAAAGCCATACACAAAAGCGACATGCTGATGCGTTCACCAGTTGTGAGCAACATGTCCATTTCACGTCCTGCGGGGGCTGAAGAAACTTGACGGGCGAGGTCCATCAAATTGTCAGTGGCTTTGCCCATCGCCGAAACAACGATCACCAATTGATTGCCTTCGGCTTTGGTCGCGGCAATATGCCGAGCGACATTGCGCATGCGTTCGGGGTCGGCGACCGATGTGCCGCCGTATTTTTGAACGATTAAAGCCACGGGCGTCAACGCTAGCGGTGCTGGTCTTGATGACCTGTAGCATTTTCACCTCATGGGTACAGATAAGCGAAATCGCCAAAAAGAAAATCGTCGAGCACGTCAAACCGAACTTGAAAAGCTGACTCAGCGCCAGAAAGTCCGTCGCCGTGTTATGCGAATTGCGATACTTGCCGGCATTGTGGTTGGCATCGTGGCCGTTGTCAGTTTTTGGCCCGATAGCAACGAGAGTCAAACGACTGAGACGACTGCCGTTGCTGAAACAGCTGAAACGACAGTTGCGTCTGAATCTGCTGGACCATTTGTCTATGGTGAAGGTGAGTGCGCGCCAGCTGATGGTTCAGGCGATCAGGTTCGAGAGTTCACTAGTGCTCCAAAACTCTGCATTGACCTAGCCAAAACTTATACGGCATTAATTTCAACCAGCAAAGGTGACGTCACAGTTGTTCTTGATGCCGCGAAAGCACCAGGCACTGTAAATAATTTCGTCAACCTGGCACGATCAAAATATTTTGACGGCACCGTCTGTCATCGTGCGATTCCTAGTTTTGTGGTGCAGTGTGGCGATCCAACGGCAACTGGCACGGGTGGGCCTGGTTATGCAATCGCCGACGAGCTTCCAAGTGCCGGCGAATACAAACTCGGTTCACTAGCGATGGCAAACTCGGGGCCGAATACAAACGGCAGTCAATTTTTTATTATTTCGGGTGAACAAGGCATGACCTTGCAGCCAAATTATTCTTTGTTTGGCCAGGTAACAACAGGCCTTGATACAACGGTGCCAGCATTAAACAATGCAGGCAACGATGACCCAGCATCAAACGGTGTTCCTCCAAAAGAAGAACTTCGAATCATCAAGGTGACAATTACCGAAAGTTAAAAACTAATTCGGTAATTTAATTCGTCAATAACGAATTTTGCAACGAAGTAAAGGTTGCTTCACTAACGCCGATCTCACGCAGATAGTTCTGCGTTGATCCGTATTTCTTTTTCAGATTGTCGAGAATGACCGCCATTGCGCGTGGGTCTGAAGCGGCAAACCTTGGCGGCATGTTTGCGTAAGCATCAGCGAGTTCTGGTTGCTTTACTTTTGCCCACTCAATTAGTCGTTTCATGCCACGTTCCGTGATGCCATAGTCGGCACAAATTACTTCATCAGGTACACCAAGTATTGAGAGAATAAATGCGGCGAGCACACCAGTTCTATCTTTGCCAGCGGCACAGTGAAAGACGGCAGGTAAAACATCTTTTGAGCCGAGTAGTTCAATAGCGCTGACAAACTTTTGGTGGGCATTCTCCAACATCTCGCTGTACGCCCAAACTAAAAACTCGACAGTGTCTTCAATTTCGGGTGTGTCGCCATCGTTCCATGTTGCATCAATAATTGGCAGGTGATGAAAAGTAACCGGAAACTCTTTGACCGGAAAAGTGCCACGAGTATCAACTTCGTTTGTAGTTCGTAAATCAACAACCGTTTGTATCCCAAGGTCAATGACCCTTTGCGCATCTTGGGGTGTCAGCCGATATAGGCCATCAGCTCGAAATAACGTTTGCCACTTTGTGGTTTGCCCCGAGGCAGTTGGGTAGCCACCCAGGTCACGAAAGTTATGCACGGCTTCAAGAGCAACCAAACGCCTCGAGTCATCGGTGAGTGCGTTGATTTGATTTGTATTCACGCCCCGAAGATTATCTGTATGAGGTGAACAAAAGAAGACTTTAGACCTACGAGTTGGCAAACAGTCTTGTCGCTACTAAAGTCGCTCGCATGAATTCACCAAATCAAATCAAACTTGTTGGCGTAATTGGCTCTGGAATCATGGGCTCTGGAATTGCAGAAGTTGTCGCCAAGTCGGGCATTGATGTGGTTATTCGTTCTCGCAGTCAAGACACTGCCGAGGCAACCAAGACGGCAATTGAAGCAAGTCTTAAAAAACAAGTAGCCAAGGCAAAAATCACTCAGGAGCAACAAGAAGCGGCAATGGCCCATGTTTGCGTTACGAGCAAACTTGAAGACTTGGCGAATTGCGATCTAATCATCGAGTCGGTTGCCGAAGATCTTGGCACGAAAAAAGAGTTGTTCGCACAACTTGACAAAGTAGTCAAGCCAACGTGCATTTTGTCGACTAATACGAGCACTTTGCCTGTAATTGAAATGGCCAAGTCGACAAATCGCCCAGACAAAGTTTGTGGCATCCACTTTTTCAACCCAGCAGTCCTCATGCCATTAGTCGAAGTTATTCGACCGATCACGGCGAGTGATGAGACAATCGCAGTCGCCAATGGTTTCGTCAAGGCGTGCGCCAAAGATCCGGTGCAAGTCGTAGACCGTGCCGGCTTCATCGTCAATGCACTTTTGTTTCCGTATCTGAATAATGCGATTGCCATGTTTGAAGCTGGCACAGCGAGCATGGAAGACATCGACGTGGCGATGAAGGGTGGCTGCAACTTTCCAATGGGTCCATTTGCGCTACTCGACTTGGTGGGCCTCGATACATCTGTAGCGATCCTCAATGCGCTGCATGCCGAGTTTAAAACTGCGAATCTTGAACCTCGCCCGATGTTGAAAAAATTAGTTGCAGAGGGCAAGTTCGGCCGAAAAACAAAACAGGGTTTTTACAGCTACTAACTTTGAATTAAATGAATTTCAACGACTTGCCAAAAGGCCTTGGTGAGTCTGTTTGGGAGTTTCCTGCGAAAGAGAAGTGGCCTCGACACGATGTCGTTGGTCGTGGAGCAGACTTACAACCCGAAACACTCATTTACGCATATCGCCACGGAGTGTTTCCGATGGTCTCGAGCGACCTTAAAGATCCGACAACAAATTTGTTGTGGTGGTCACCGCAGATGCGCGCAATTCTTCCTTTAAATGGTTTGGTTACTACTCGTTCGATGCGTCGGAGTGCGAGAAAATTTGAAATTCGCGTTGACACGAACTTTGAGCACGTGATGCGAAATTGTGCCGCGCCACATCGCGATAACGGATGGATAACTGAAGAATTTATTGAGGCTTATCTTCGACTGCACCAACTTGGTTGGGCACACAGCATCGAAGTAATTGACGAGAACGGTTTTCTCGCAGGTGGTCTTTACGGTGTTCGCATCGGCGGGTTCTTTGCCGGTGAGTCGATGTTTCATTTAGTGCGCGATGCTTCAAAGGTTGCGTTGATGGCTCTTGTTGACTTGATGAAGACTTCGAACATGTCGCTTCTAGATGTGCAGTGGCTGACCCCTCATCTTGAGAGCCTTGGCGCCGTGGCCATCAAGCGCGACCAGTATCTGCGCCTGCTTGCGACCGCGGTAACCCAATAACTACGCGCCTAGCCTTAACTAGTGGTGAGCGACTCAAATAGCACAGTAAAGCGCGACGAGCCTTGGGTGATGCGCACCTATTCGGGCCACTCGAGTGCTCGAGCATCCAATGAGTTGTATCGCACGAATCTTGCCCAAGGTCAAACTGGATTGTCGATTGCGTTTGATTTGCCAACACAAACTGGATACGACCCCGACCATATTCTGGCGCGCGGTGAAGTCGGCAAAGTCGGTGTACCAGTTGTTCATCTTGGCGACATGAAAACACTTCTTGAGGGCATTCCTCCAGATCAGATGAACACTTCAATGACGATCAACGCGACTGCCGCTTGGCTACTCGCGCTTTATGTCGCGAATGCCAATCAGCAAGGTGTTGCAACGAGTGACTTGCGTGGCACAACTCAAAACGACATTCTCAAAGAGTATTTGTCGCGTGGAACTTTTATTTTCCCACCACAACCGTCCAAGCGAATAATCGTTGACATGATCGCGTGGTGTGCCAAGAACGCACCAAAGTGGAATCCGATCAACATTTGTTCGTATCACCTTCAGGAGGTTGGGGCCACGCCAGCCCAAGAGATTTCTTTTGCATTGGCAAACGCAATCGATATTTTAGATTCAGTCAAATCAAGTGGCCAGATTTCGGATGCGCAATTTCCACAAGTCTTTGCTTCGGTCTCATTTTTTGTTAACGCTGGTATTCGATTCGTTGAAGAAACCTGCAAGATGCGGGCGTTTGTTCAACTGTGGGAGAGAATCGGGCGCGAACGATATGCGATCACCGATGAGCGAGCGTTGCGTTTTCGTTATGGGGTGCAAGTCAACTCGTTGGGTTTAACCGAAGCACAACCTGAAAACAATGTGCAACGAATCGTGCTTGAGATGCTTGCTGTCACACTTTCAAAAGATGCGCGAGCACGCAGTGTCCAACTTCCAGCTTGGAACGAGGCGTTGGGGCTCCCTCGACCGTGGGATCAACAATGGTCGTTGCGAATGCAACAGGTTCTCGCTTTTGAAACTGATCTTTTGGAGCACGAAGACATCTTCAATGGATCTCACGTAATTGAAACAAAAACATCCCAGCTTGTTGAACAAGCCTGGGCCGAGATGAATGAAATTCTTGCGCTCGGCGGCGCATTCGATTCTGTAGAGACCCTCAAGAGTCGGCTCGTGCAGTCAATGTCTAGCCGTACAAGCCGAATTGAAAAAGGCGAGCAGCGAGTAATCGGAGTAAACGCTTTCACACAGTCTTCACCCTCTCCGCTTGGCGGCACAGACAATATTTTGAAAGTTGATCCAAAAATCGAAAAGCAAATGGTCAAAGAGTTGCAACAGTGGCGCAAGTTGAGAGATCAAAGCGCGGTCGATCGTGCATTGCAGGCACTTAAAACGGCAGCAAAAGAAAACTCAAATCTGATGCCTCCATCAATTGAGTTGGCAGTTGCCGGGGGAACGACAGGTGAATGGTCGCAGGCTTTGCGTGATGTGTTTGGCGAATTCCGTGCACCAACTGGTGTTGGTGGTGCGTCAGGTCGTCAGGGTCATTTGTTGGATCATGTAGTTGAATTCGTCAAGACGATCGCTGGTGGACCGCCAAGACTTCTCGTTGCAAAGCCTGGTCTAGACGGTCACTCGAGTGGCGCAGAACAGATCGCAGTAGCCGCACGCGACTCGGGCATGGAAGTTGTTTATAGCGGTATTCGTTTGACACCCGAGCAGATTGCTGCTTCAGCTCGAGATGAAGATCCAGATGTAATTGGCTTGTCGATTCTTTCAGGATCGCACTTAGACCTTGTGCCTGAAGTGATGTCACAACTTCGTAAGTTCAAAGTTGACGCTCCGGTTATCGTCGGCGGAATTATTCCTGAAGATGATCGACCAAGACTCAAAAAACTTGGAGTTGCCGCTATTTATACACCAAAAGATTTTGATATTGCCAAAATCATGCGCGAGATCGCAGAGATTACGGTCAAAAAGCGAAAGAAATAAACTACGGTTTCATTGTTGTAGATGGTGCAACCGGGATAAATCCGTTTGCCGGCGGAAAAATTAATTCTTGACCTGCTTCGACCCGATCAGGATTCGTAATGCCGTTCATCTCCATTAGTACTCGCATATCAAGGCGATTGTTTTCGGCAATGCTGAAGAGTGTGTCGCCAAGTTGCACGATATAGCGCACTGGCGCAGTGTAAATAGTTGTTGTGACAGGAACTGTCGTCTCTACTGGCAAAGTCGTTGTTGTCGGCGATGAGTCAAGTCCGACTTGCGCAAAAATTAGCGAAAGTAAACCGCTGATCACTGTGACTGCTAATAATGACCATTGCAGTCGACCGCGTAGAAACATCTTTATTGATATTAGGCATTCTTTATCTGGGCTGACTGTCTTCTAGCCTGACGATATGAAAATTCTGGCGGCAGTCGACAAGTTTCGGGGCACTGCGAGCGCCGCACAAGTCGCCACGGCGATTGGCCATGCGTGTTGGCAACTCGGTCACGATTGCATTGAACGTCCTCTTGCCGACGGCGGCGAAGGAACCCTCGAAGCTCTTGGTGGAGCAAATCGCACAACTCTGGTTACCGGTCCACTTGGTGAACCAGTTCAGGCGCAGTGGCGGTTGCATCGGGGTACTGCGATTATTGAAATGGCTTGTGCATCGGGGCTATTGCTTGCAGGTGGCAAAGAAAAAAACGATCCAGTCGCCGCGACGACAACTGGCACTGGCGAGTTAATCGATGCCGCATTAGATCTTGGAGCTTCACGAATCATTGTTTGTCTGGGTGGCTCGGCAACAACCGACGGCGGACTTGGAGCCGTAAAGGCAATTCAAACTCCGGCTCGTTTGAAAGGAGTTGAATTTGTAGTTGCATGCGATGTCACAACGCCTTTTGCGGATGCAGCAAAAGTTTTTGGTGCACAAAAAGGTGCATCACCTGCACAAGTTCAATTCTTGACAACACGACTTGAACGACTCGTCCAGGTCTATAAAGAAACATATGACGTTGACATTTCTGCGCTGGCTGGTGCAGGTGCAGCCGGCGGACTCGCTGGGGGACTCGCAGCGCTTGGTGCAAAACTTGTACCCGGTTTTGACCTCGTCGCTGAAGAAGTTGAACTTGATGAATTATTGGCTGATGTGGACTTGATCATCACCGGAGAAGGCTTTATGGACAGTGAAAGTTTCGCAGGCAAAGTTGTTGGCTCAATGTCCGAACTGGCTGCGGAGCGAAAGATTCCAATTGCTGCGATATGCGGAGACATTCACCCCGATGTGCAGTCACGCATCAACTCGATCAGCCTTGTTGAAACCTTTGGACGCGATGAAGCAATGTCACAACCATTGACTTGCATTGAACAAGCAGCGCTACAGATATTGCGCAGCGCTGGCGCTTAACAGCCCTTTAGCCAGTAGTTGTTGGTGCGACTACCAGAGCCGTTGGTGGCACAACTACTGCGGTGCCAGAGCCGAGCGGTCTGCCTGCAAGGTCAGTGCCGAGCAGAATCAAAATTGTGGCTTCGCCAAGTTTGCCGGTCTCTGTTGGAATCGGTTCTGGCATCGCCGCAATTCCTACGCCACCAAGTTCGTTAGCAACAGCAGCGGCGTATTGTTCACTTCCAAGTAGGTAGTAAACGACAGTAACGGTCTGTTTTGGAGTTATCTCACTTTTATTGATCGCAGGTTGAACAATGTAACCGCGACCTTGAAGCTCGGTCGTCATCTGTCCAGCGCTGCCAGAGATTCCTGAAGCATTGGCGATTTGAATTTTGAACGATGTTCGAACCACTGTTGTTTCAACTGGAACTTCACCAAGCGTTGTTTGTGTTGGATCAAGCGTCGTTTCAGTTTCTGCAACCTGTGTTTGGCCAGACTGATCATTGCGAATATCGCGGAGAATAAAAAACCCGAGCAATACTGCAAGCACGGCAATGATGATCGACAAAGTCGAGTTGACATTCGTAGTACCACCAGATGGTCGACGATCAGATGGGGCGCGACGTGGACGTGATTGTTCTTGGCTCATATATATAACTTACCTCTAACGAGTTGCCCCGTTTAGGTTTTGAGCCGAGGGTGGGGATTGAACCCACGACCTACCGCTTACAAGGCGGTTGCTCTGCCACTGAGCTACCCCGGCGTCTTAATTGCGCGTTCAGTGTACGGTGAATTTCGCTACTAGAGCGACTATTTACTGCTTCGTCGTGAGCGAACAATCTCATATGTTGCAAGCGCCGCAGCGACAGAAACGTTTAGCGATGACAGCGAACCAAGCATTGGAATATTGACCAGTAAATCGCATCTTTCTTTTGCCAGTCTCGACATGCCCGGGCCTTCTGCACCGAGCACCAAACAAATCGATTCTTTTGCAACCTCACCGATTTCAAAAATACTTTTTTCAGCGGCGTCGTCTAGGCCGACGACAAAAACACCCGCTTGTTTCATCTCGGCCAAAGCACTTGGTAGTCCGCCTACAACGCACATGTTCAAATATTCAATTGCGCCAGCCGATGATTTAGCAACAGTAGGTGTGATGTGAACTGCGCGATGGCGGGGCAAGATTACGGCGTCGACTCCGGCTCCGTCACAGCAACGTAAAATTGCGCCAAGGTTGCCCGGGTCAGTTACTCCGTCAATCGCTACAAGCAATAACGGATTATCTCGCGATTCAATCAGCAAGTCTGCGAGCAAAGTTTCTTCGATCGGGGCTGCCTTTGCGAGCACGCCTTGGGGTGCTTCGCTTCGTGCTTCACGGTCAAGTTCACGTCGCGAGACGCTCATTACTTGCACTCGCTGATCTCGAGCTAAATCTAAAATATCTTCAATCACTGGGCTGGTCTCGATGTCGCTCGCAAGCCAGATTTCTCGAATCCGACGGCGTTGCCCGAGTAAAAGTTCGCGAACCGCTTGACGACCTTCAACTTGTTCGCCACCGAGTCCATGTTCTTTTTGGGACGGACGGTTTCCGCCTCGGTTTGCGCGACCCGAAATATCAATTCGTTTCGGGCTGTTGGGATTGCTGCGTTTTCCACCACTGCTGGCGTAACGATTGTTCGGCCGACTACTGCGCTTATTTGATTTTGGATCTTTAGGCATTTTTATTTGCTTTGCGTCACGACTGCAACCGCCCAACAGGCAATGCCTTCTGCTCTTCCAAGTGCGCCGAGTCCTTCGGCGCGTCGACCTTTCACCGTTACGGGTGCGCCAACGGCACGAGTGAGAATTTGTTGCATTTCATCTCGGTGTGGCGCAATTTTTGGTTGTTCGCAAACAATGCTGCAGTCAACATTGCCTATTTCAAAACTATTTTCACTTGCCATCTTTGCAACTTGCTCGAGCAATTTGATCGAGTCCATATTTTTAAACTTTGCATCGGTGTCTGGAAAGTGTTCACCGATATTTCCGAGTCCGCATGCACCAAGAATCGCTTCTGCAGCGGCATGCGCCACTACATCTGCGTCGCTATGTCCCAACAAGGCACGTTCACCTTTGAAATGAACGCCGCCCAATACGAGCTTCCTATCGCTATTTGGTTCGTCGGTAAAGCGGTGAATATCAAACCCTTGACCAACTCTTACACGCATCGCCATGGGTAAATACTTACACTTCGCCGCGCGAAATTGCGCGAGCCCAATTCAGGTCTTCAGGTGTCGTAATTTTGCGATTCAGTGGATCGCCCGTAATTACGACAATTTTTCCACCTTGAACTTCAACCAATGTTGAGTCATCAGTGCCTTCAGGATTATTTTCGTGTGCTTGACGCAATTGCTTGGCGCGAAACGCCTGAGGTGTTTGTACCGCAACTAGTTGTCGGCGATCTGGTGTTGACGTAACAATATTGCTTGAATCGATAAATTTGATCGTGTCAACTACAGGCAGCCCGGGCACAGCACCGTCGGCGCCGGCACAAACTGCATCGATTACCTCATCAAACAAAAATTCTGACGCGAACGGTCGAGCGGCGTCGTGCACACAAATAATCGTCGCATCAGAGGGCACCGCGGCTAGCCCGCATCGAACCGATGCACTTCGGGTAGCCCCACCAGCCACGGCACCTTCGCGCTCGGCCTGCTCGGTGGGCAAAACGACGACGACGCCGTCGCTTGAAACTCGGGCGGTTTCGACTGCCCAGTCCACAATTCGGCGCTCGTTAATTAGTGAAAACTGCTTCGGGCTGCCGAATCTGGTTCCCGAGCCTGCAGCCACAACAATCGTCCAAATTTTCTCACCTACTCGCTGCTTTGAGACGGTGTTCACGGCTATTTAGGGTAGTAGGTTCAATTGTTAATGGGACACGACGAGCTATTAAAAAGCAGTGAGTTTTTTGCGGAAACTTCGAAAGAAGTCTTGGCAACAATTGCGGCGCGCGGTGAATCAAGAAATCTTCAACGCGGAGACATTCTTTTTAAAGAAGGCGAAAAACCAGAGTCGATGTACATCGTTCTGTCTGGTCGCGTTGCAATAGCAATTGGTAATCGTCCGCTCGACAGCCGAGAGAGCATGCTCGCCCTGATGGAACGTGGCGATCTATTCGGCGAATTAGGTCTGCTTGACGGTGGAGCTCGAAGTGCAATGGCTCGCGCAATCGAGCCATCTTCAGTTTTGCAGATTCCTTACAAAATTGTTCTTGAACAACTTGAATCAAACCCGTCGATGCTGTGGGGAGTTACAAAATTACTTGCAAAGCGCTTGCGCACGATGGACGAAGTTTTGTCTGACAGTGTTTTTCTTGATGTGACTGGCCGAACTGCTAAGCGCTTGATAGAACTCTCAGGCGGCAAAGACGAATTTGTATTGCCGATCACTCAAGAAGAATTGGCCGGCATGGTGGGCGCTTCACGCGAGCGTGTCAATAAAGCGATCGCCAGTTTCATTCGACTTGGTTGGATCGAGCAGCACGATCGCCGCTACAAAATCTTGATGCGCCAAAAATTAGAGTTTCGCGCAAGTTAACTGATCAACCAGTTGTAAGTCTTCTCGTAGGCGTTTGCGGCATCTTGTGCCCGGTGGGCAGGACGTGAAGCATCATGGGCGAATGCATGCTCAGCCTCTGGATAAATCTCTGTTTTAACATTTAACCGAATTAACTCGGCGACGTCTGCGGGTGGTGTGTAGTGATCTTTACCGCCGATGATTGCCAGTACACGGTCTGTGTTTCCATTTTTTAAATATTTAAGTGGTTCACCTTGAGTAGCACTCTTCCAACCATCGGGAACCGTGATCATTCCATAAAACGAAATGATTTTCTTGAATCGATCAGATCGTGCGGACTTAAAGCAATACATTCCGCCCATACAAAACCCCATCAAGCCAACTTCGGCGGTACCAAGAGCATCTGCTGCCTCGAGTAGATCACGCAAATGTTTGTCATCATCAAGCTCGGGCACGGCAGCAAATCGTGGCTCTATTTCAGGGCCAAGAGTTTTGCCGGGAAATGGTTCGACCGCGCACACAGCCATTTGCCAGTCATTGGCTAAACGCTTGACGAGAACGTCATAAAGTCCGCGCAGACTGAAAATATCTGGGGCGATTACCAACCCCATTTTTGGATTTGGCACCGTTTTGTCGATCTCGCACTCGGTGCCTGAAGGCAATGTGATTCGCATTCTCCAAGTATGGCCTGGGCTGATTCATTGAAAGTGATTGTCACGATAAAAGTGAGAGTTCAGGTGAGTTCTGGGGTTGCACTTCAGGTGGCTCTCATTTTTCACGATGCTGGGCATGACCCAACAACAAACACAGTTACAAACAGACCAGCATCAATTGGTCTGGAGTCCGGGACTAAAACAAAGGCCCAATAGTCCGGTTGCAAAATTGATAAAAGAATGGGAGTTGATAAGCACTCGACATAAAGAAGTTGATGTCGTCAACTCTTGGCAATTGCCGGGCGGCAACGTATCAAGCCTCGATCAAGTTTTGGTTCGGGCAGGTTTCAACACTGCGCGTGACGACTCGAATGGCGACAACTATTTATGGCTACTCGTAAAACAAGCCAGCAATGAAGAACTTGCCGCACGAATTGTTTTGCAGAGAATTTTGCCGCCACTTGTTTCAATTGCTCGTCGTCGCGGGCGAATCATGCAGGGCGGTGTTGATGCCGCTCTTTCTGAAGTGTTACCAAGTGCGTGGACGGTAATCCGCCAATATCCATGGCATCGTCGCCCAAACAAGGTTGCGTCAAATCTTGTACTTGACAGCGAATACTTCGCGTTCGTTCAAGCGAATCGCGCCAAAAAAGTCAAGGTGTTTGCGGTTGAACCACATTTGCTTAGCGAACTCATAGCCGAACCAGAGACCGATGAGTTCGGTCAAGAAGTGACGTTAGAAAGTTTGTTGACAGTAGCGATAAGTCAAGACATTGATCCTCGACATGTCGAGATTTTGCGCGCAGTTGCGAGTGGCCAAACCGCAGCGACTATTGCAAAGCACTACGGCATTGCTGAGCGAACTGCTCGCGCATGGCGAGCACAGGCAATTAGCGAGTTGCGTGTACGAACGCGGTGTTCGGTGTGAGTTTGGTTGTTCTCAAGCGCAAACTGTTGGACACAACGAAGACACTCGAGAGCGCCATTGCGAGGCCTGCCCACATCGGGTTCATATAACCCAATGCCGCAAGTGGAATTGCCGCCGTGTTGTAGGCAAAAGCCCAAAAAACATTCGCCGTGATCGTGCGTAAAGTCGCTCTCGAAAGCAAAATTGCATCTGTTACAAGTCGCAAGTCGCCGCTGACAATTGTCAGATCACTGGCATTCATTGCAACATCTGTACCCGTACCCATGGCAATGCCCACATCGGCTTGGGCGAGCGCCGCTGCATCGTTGACACCGTCACCGACCATTGCGACTGCGTAGCCACGTTGTTGAAGGTCGGCGACAACTCGTACTTTCTCATCAGGTAGAACTCCGGCGATTACGTGCTGTTCGTCGTTCTCAATGCCAACTTGTTGGGCAATTGCTGCCGCTGTTGCACTGTTGTCACCGGTTAGCAGAACTGACCGAAGCCCCAGTTTGTTAAGCGCAACGATGGCCTGAGCACTTGTTGGTTTAGGTTGATCTGCAACTACACAAATACCTTTTACTAGACCGGCAATGACAACGAGTACCGCGGTGTTGCCGGCGCCGCGTGCCTTTGCGAGTGCCTCACGCAAATCGCCAGGGATAACCACAAGTGATTTACTGAACAACGATTCACGTCCGACCATTACGCGCTGTGACTCGACAACTCCAGATGTTCCCATTCCGGGCGAAGAGACAAAGTCACTGACATGAGGCAGAGATCCGAGCTCTTTGCGTGCTGCTGTGGCGATCGCTCGTGCAACAGGGTGTTCACTCGCGTGCTCAAGAGCGCCGGCAAATCTCAGCACTTCACCGCGATTTGTTCCTGGCGTAACTATTACGTCGATCAGTTGCATCACGCCTGTGGTGATGGTTCCAGTTTTGTCGAATACAACCGTGTCAATTCGTCGAGTGCTTTGTAAAACATCTACACCTTTGATTACGATCCCCATTTGTGCCGCGCGTCCGCTGCCAACCATCAATGCAGTTGGCGTTGCGAGACCAAGGGCGCACGGGCAAGCAATGATCAAAACAGCGACTGCTGCGGTGAATGCTTGCGTAGTTGAGTCAGCGAAAAAATACCAACTAAGAAAAGTCAAAATTGCCAAACCAATCACCGTTGGCACGAACACGCTGCTGACGCGATCAGCAAGTCTTTGAACCGGCGCTTTAGAAGTTTGTGCATCTTTAACTAGCCGAGTGATTTGAGCGAAAGTTGTTTCTGCGCCAACGTGAGTTGCTCGCAGAATCAATCGACCCGTCAGGTTTACGGTTGTGCCTGTGACAGAGCTGCCAGGCGCAACATCAGTCGGCACGCTTTCGCCGGTAAGCATTGAGACATCTAAAGATGAATTGCCTTCGACGACGACACCATCGGCAGGGATAATCTCACCGGGCCGCACAACCAGCAGATCGCCGACACGCACTTTTGACGCGTCAATTGAGATTTCTTCCGAATCACGAAGCACGGTTGCAGTACGGGCGCTGAGTGCGAGCAATGACCTGAGAGCATCCCCCGCACGATTTTTTGCTTTGGCTTCAAAGTATCTGCCGGCGAGCAAGAACACAGTTACGGCAACTGCTACCTCTAAATAAATGTGAGTGCTATCTGCCGACTTCATCGTCATTTCGGTCATGTTCATGGCTTTAGACGAACCCCGATAAATGTGTTCGACTGCGTCGCCCCAGATGATCACCCAAACCGACCATGCTGTGGACGCAAAAACACCAATCGAAATGAGAGTGTCCATAGTTGTTGATCGATGGCGTGCGTTCATCAGTGCGGCACGATGAAATGGCCAGGCACCCCAAGTGACGACTGGTGCACTTAGTGCGAGAGCAAGCCATTGCCAATTTTTAAACTGCAAGTTTGCGATCATTGAAATGAGCACGACTGGTACGCCGCAAACAATTGATGCGGTCATTCGGGTCAGCAACATAGCGACGCGTTCGTCAACTTCTGCTTCGATCATCTCTACAGTTGTGTCTTCAAGTAATCTCGCGCTGTAGCCCAGAGATTTGACCATTTCGATCAACTCTGGTGTGCTTGTTGACTCGGCGGAGAAATTTACTCTGGCCGACTCTGTTGCAAAGTTGACGGTTGCTTCAACCCCAGCAATTTTGTTCAAACCCTTTTCAATTGTCATCGCACAGGCATTGCACGACATTCCAGAAAGACTTAGGTCCACTTGCAGTGCAGTTAACTTTTGAGCCATTGGGTACTTCATTCTCGCATAAAAAGTGACGAATCACACTTAGGCAGGTGCATCACTTTTACTTAAAAAAGTTAAATTAATCACTACTATGTCTCCAATGAAGCTTCAAAAAGTTTTGCTCGCGGTTATTGCTGCTACTACCGCTGTTGCCATTGGGGGTTGCAGTTCAACCAAAGAGTCGAATGCTCTGTTTAACGACGCAGACGCAATGTTTGTCCAGATGATGATTCCACATCATGAACAAGCAATTGTTCTTGCCGAAATGGCTGAGAATCCAACTTCCGAAGCAGGCCCAGAAGTAATTTCGTTGGCTGCACAAATTAG
>OFSF01000356.1_pt1 | contig 18177 bp, 14 predicted proteins | sample 1543271 | NCBI WGS metagenome assembly OFSF01 (sample SAMN07774227, study PRJEB24372) | wastewater metagenome | isolation source: Exp Tend VB 100WW | collected 2016-02
TCTTGAGCGTGCTGCCCTTGCCGCTTTCGAGCGACTTGACCGCGCTCAGCCCGACACCGGCCAGCGCCGCGAGCTGAACCTGGTCCAGCTCCGCGCGGATACGCAGGGCACGCAACTGCTCGCCCAGGCGCCGCTCCAGCTCCTCGGGGAGGAAAGTTGCAGAATCACCAGGAGTCTGAATTGCATCCATAGAACAATGTTATTTGTTCTATGGATTGTTTTCAATCTTTTAAATTGAATTTTCTTTGATGTATTCCACTGCCCCTCAGCCGCCGCATGCGCGTCGGTCACGAAACGCACGTGTTCGGCGGCGAAGTGCCGTATTGATCTGAAGCGGCCGTGCGTTGCGCTCGACGGCGGCGCTGGCGCATTGGGTGAAAGCGCTCGGCCGGCAGCAGCCGACCAATCTGTATTGGCAGGACCTGCGCAGCATCACCGAGGACTTGGTGCTGTCCGGCCCGGGCAGCAAGTTGCCACCGCGCGAGATCATCGAGTTGCTCTACGAACACGCTGACGAGGTCGGCAGGGACGGCAGCCCCGAGGCCTTGAGGCTGACGACGGTGCATGGTGCCAAGGGGCTGGAGTGCCGACGTGGCGGCCGTAACTGCAGCGGCAGTACCTGTCACTGGGGCCAGCCAACGTTGATCTGGGCATTGCGGGACGGGCTGGGCCTGCCGATGCGCTGCACCAGCGACTGGCCAAACTGGGCTGGGGAAGCCGGGTGCAGGTCGCGGACGTGTGACAGGCCTCTGTCCTCGCTGTGCGTGGCGGGGCGATCAGGCCGATGGCAGTTCGATTTCATATGCCTGGGCAATTCGGACCACCAACTCGGCGACAGTGACGTTGCCAAGCTGCAGCGTTTTCGGGTTGATGGACGTGTCGGCCGCAACGGTCACCAGAAAACGTTTCAGGTCAGCCCCGATCTTTTGGTCAATCGCAATGCGTGTGGCGGGCGCCAGCAGTTGCGAAAGACGCAGCACATCGTTGAGGTGCTTGCGAACGTCCTTGGCATCCACCTTGGCGCCCTGCGCTTTGCGTGCCATCAGTTCCAGCCATGCGATTGCCTTGAGCGGAATCAGACGGTCTTCACCGACCCACGGCAAGCCATCGACTTCGCGGCGACCCGCCATGATGAATGCGTAGTAGGTGTCGTCCAGCAAAATGGCGGACAGGCTGGAGACGGCTTCGTCCAGCGGTATCGGTGTGAGCTGACTGCCTGAGGCGGGTTGCAATCCGTCGGGTGCTCTCGCGAACAGCTCGATCATCGCCGGGAAACGATCGTCGGCAGGCTTCTGGAATCGATAGAAGATTGGCTTTTCGGTGTCGCTCGCCTGGCGGATCTCGTAACCACCCTCCTCGACGAATTGCCAGAAGGCTGTACCAAATGCCGGGGTCAGCACCTCCACATGCAGGACGACGTCCAGGTCTTTGGTCGCACGAAACTCCAGCCCTGCCTCTTGCATCGTCAAGCTCGCAGCCGTGCCGCCAATCAGGACGTACTGGTCGACGTAGGCAGCAAAGCGCTGCTGAAAAATTTTCAACCCCCTCACCATGGAAGTTGTCCGTTCAGTTCGTCCAGTGCGATCTGGATTCGGTCATCACCGTTTTCTTGCAGGCTCAGCGTCAACGAGAGCGGGTCCACCGTGGTGGCGTCTGGCATCAACGCCGGGCTGTAGCTCCACAGTTGCCATTCCTGTGCACCCGCTTCAGGCTCCGGCAACTCCCGAACGCCAGCATCCGTCACAGCTTTCCAATCGGCAGCGGCCATGGCATACACCGGCCATTTCGGCTCGGTCAGCATGGAACAGCGGGCCAGCGCGCTCAGGCCAGCGATGCGACTGGGTCGGAGTCCGATGACCTCAGGGGCTGACGCCACCCAGACCGTGCGCCTGACCGGTGTGCGCAGTGCGGGCTTCGCACGCTCCCAGGTCTGTGCCGGTGGGTGTTCCATGCGCAGCCAGCGCGAGCGGCCGACCATGTAGGCGGTGACCAGCCCTGCAGCCGTCAACTCCTTGACCGCGCGCGACAGTGTCATCGGCGTGTAGCCCAGGTCAGCTGCGACCTTGGAAGGCTGCCAGTCGGATTGCCACGGTTGGCGCAGCAAGACCGTGATCAGCATGGCCTGCGCGGACGGGCTCAGCGCTGTGCCCGTGGCAGGCGCGCGCTGCCGAAAATATTCACGCAGATCCAGCCCCAGATCCGGCAGATAAAGCTGGTTGCCGGGCACGATGAACGGAACCTTTTGCTCGATCAAACGCCGACGTTCATAGGAGGCCAGTGCATCGGTCACGTAGACAGCAGGTTGCCCGCCCAATGCCTTCACTTTGTCCAGCCAGGTCCGGACTTCGCTGAGGGACTGCTTGTGTTCAGCGCGCCTGATGGCCAGAACCACGGACTGTCCCAGCAACTCCAACTCGCTGAACTGGAAAGCGTCGCGAAGGAAGTACGGCAGTTCGCTTGAACGCCCCCACGGCTTCCCCCCTGGTGCATCAATGCCCAGGACGTCGTGCAGGTAGCGCAAAGCCGTGGTTTCAAGGATTGACAAGGTTTCTCCTATATAACTTTACCTCAACACGATAACATGGTTGCTGTTATCGTGCAGAATAGCACCTCCATGCTCACGACTTCCGACCACGACCTGTTCCGCCACCTCGGCGCCGACAAGGCCGACCTCTACCGGCGCATCCTGGCCGTGTTCGCCGCCGCCCTGCGCCAGTACCAGCTCCAGTTGCGCCCGGACGAGGTGCTTGCGCAAGGTGACTGGGCTGCGGGGGCGCTGCCACGCATCGAGGACATCCAGGCGGCGCTGACACAACTGTCGGCCTGGGGGAACCTGGAGGCCCAGCCCGACATGGCGCGCGTGTCCAGCCTGAGCGACTACTACCGGGCCCGTTTTCTGTACCGCCTGTCGGCGGGCGGCGAGGCGGTCGAGGCCGCGCTGGACGTGTTCGCCGCCAGCCTGCAGCGCCGGGCGGAGTTGCAGACGGTAGCACTCGAAGACATCACGATGCGGCTGCAGGCGCTGTGTCGGCTCGCGGCCGAAGGGCGCACGCAGGAAGGCCAGCAAGGGGCCGGGCTCGATGCCGCCAAGGTCCACGAGACGCTGCGTGACCTCGCGCAGCGCTTCGAGGAGATGACCCGCAACGCGCAGCACTTCATGGCCGGCGTGGCCCGTCAGCTCGACCTGCGCCAGGCGGACGCCACCGCGGTGGTGCAGTACAAGCAGCGCCTGATCGACTACCTGGAGCGATTCCTGGGCGACCTGGTGCGACGCTCGGGCACGATCGCCGCCCACCTGAGCGCGCTGGAGCCGGACATCGAGTCGCTGCTGCAAGCCGTGGCCGCGCGCGAAGCCCGGGACGCGGCACCCGATGCCTCGACCGATCTGGTCGCCGATCGCCTCGCACGCCACCAGGTCTGGCAAGGCCGCTGGCGAGGTCTGCGAAGCTGGTTCCTGCGCCACGGCGACACCCCCCCTCAGGCGGAACTGCTGCGCGCCCGTGCCCGGTCGGCGATCCCGCAATTGCTCGGCGCCATCGCCACCCTCAACGAGCGCCGCAGCGGGCGCAGCGACCGCGCCGCCGACTTCCGCCTGCTGGCCGGCTGGTTCGTCGACTGCGAAGACGACGCCCAGAGCCACCGGCTGGCCCGTGCCGCCTTCGCGCTGCACCCTGCGCGGCACCTGGCGATGAGCGTGTCGTCCGATGCGCCGCTGCCCGCCAGCACGCCGTGGCACCAGGCCCCACCGCTGGCCATCCAGCAGCGCCTGCGCGAACTCGGGGAAGCTGCACCGCGCGGAGTCGCCCCGCCCGTGCAGGACCGCGCCGTCGCCCGTGAGCACATCGCCCGACAACTGGCGGAGGAGTCCCGGCAGATCGAAGTGGCCCGCCAGCGCCTGGCTACCGGGCAGGTGCAGCGGCTGTCCGAGCTGTCGGCCGACCGTCCACTGGAGGGCGCATCGTTCGACCTGCTGCTGAGCCTGCTGGGTGAAGCCCTGGCGGAGCAGGCGGACCCCGACCAACCCGTCGAGCGCCTCAGCGGCGACGGCCTGATGCGCATCCGCCTGGAGCCCCTCGCCGCCGACAGCCATGCCGAGATCGTGTCGGCCCGCGGCGTGCTCGGCGGCCGGGACCACCTCGTCACCATCACCCCGGCCTGACCATCCCCACATGAGCGCCACTTCCCCACGGGCCCATCCCCCCGCGAATGCCCGCCGCCCCGACAGCCTCGCCATCGGTCAGTGGCAGCAGCAGCAACAGCGCGAAGCCTTCCGCACCGGACTGCGGGCGCTGCTGATGACCCCGCTGATGCCGGCGAGCCATGCCGACTTCGCGGCGGTTCGCCAGCACGCGGCCGTCCTGCGCGAGTGGTTTGCCCGGGAAGCGGGCTGGACGCTGCAGGTCGAGCGCGACGGCGCGCGGCTGTACAAGCGGGCCGCCGACACGGGCGACACCACCCGCGGCCTGCCCGGCTACGACCGCCGACGCTATGCGTTGCTGTGCCTGGCCTGCGCGGTGCTGGAGCGGGCGGAGCCGCAGATCTCGCTGCGCCAGCTTGGCGAGCGCCTGCTGACGCTGGCCGCCGAGCCGGCACTGGTGGAGCGCGGCCTGGTGTTCACCCTCGGCACGGCGGGCGAGCGACGTGAGCTGGTGGCCGTGTGCCGCACCCTGCTCGGGCTGGGCGTGCTGGTGCAGGTGGCCGGCGACGAAGACGGGTTTGTGCGCCATGCCGATCCGACCGCCGACGCTGCAGCCCAGCACGATGTCCTCTACGACGTGCAGCGCCGTGCCCTGGGCGGGGTGTTCGCCGCCGTGCGCGGGCCGTCCACCTGGCCCGCCGACGAAGTGCCGGCCACGCTGGAGGCGAGGCTGCAGGCGCTCAGCGCGGATGTGGTGGCCGGTGGCACCCTCGACAGCGACGAAGCCCGCCGCACCGCCTGGCGCCACCACCTGACGCGCCGCCTGCTCGACGACCCGGTCGTCTACTTCGACACGCTCGACCCCGACATGCGGGCCTACGCGGTCCAGCAGCGCGGCCCGATGGCCACCCGGCTGTGCGAAGCCACCAGCCTGCAGCCCGAGCAGCGTGCCGAAGGGCTGGCCCTGGTGGACGAGGACGGCCGCCTCACCGACACCGTGCTGCCGGGCGAAGGCACCGATGCCCATGTCACCCTGCTGGTGGCGGGTCATCTGGCGCATCGCGAAGAGGTCCATCGCGACACGGTGATCGACTTCGTGCGGGCGTGCATGGCGCAGCATGGCCGCTTCTGGCGCAAGTCGGCCCGCGAGCCCGAGGCGGCGCCGGAGCTGGCCGCGCTGGCACTCGACCGGCTGGAGCGGCTGCACCTGATCACCCGCACGGATGAGTGGCTGCATCCCCGTCCTGCACTGGCCCGTTTCGCCACCACGCTGGCCACCACGCCGACCCGCCCGACAGGGACTGATCTGTTCGCCTCACTGAGCTGACCATGGCCCTGAAGCCGCACACGACATGATGGATTCCCTGTTCGACAGTCCCGACACCCCGCCCGGAACGGACGATCCCACCACCACATCAACAACCACCCGACCGGCGCTGCCCACACCGCAACGCACACGCTGGCAGCCGCTGCGGCTCGGGCTGGTCGAGCTGTTCCGCTACGACAGCGAGGAGTTCTGGTTCCGGGACGGCCACCTGCTGCTGCGGGGCAACAACGGCACCGGCAAGTCCAAGGTGCTGTCGCTGGTGCTGCCCTTCCTGCTGGACGCCCAGCTCAAGTCCTCGCGCATCGAACCCGATGGCGATCCGGGCAAGAAGATGGCGTGGAACCTGCTGCTGGGCACCTACCCGCGCCGCACCGGCTACACCTGGATCGAGTTCGGCCGCCGCGACGCCGACGGCACGCTGCATTACATGACGCTGGGCGCCGGGCTGCAGGCCGTGGAAGGCCGCGCGCAGGTCGAGAGCTGGTTTTTCCTGCTCGAAGCGGTGGGCGAGCGCCCCGCCCCCCGCATCGGTCAGGACTTCTGGCTGGTGAACGCCCGCCGGCAGGTGCCCGCACGCGACAAGCTGCGCGAGGCCATCGACGGTCGCGGTCAGGTGTTCGAGACCGCGCAGGCGTACCGGCTCGCCGTCGACCAGCGCCTGTTCCGCCTGGGCACCGACCGCTACGGCGCGCTGATGGACACGCTGATCCAGTTGCGCCAGCCCCAACTGTCCAGGAAGCCGGACGAGGGGGCGTTGTCGAACGCGCTGACCGAGGCCTTGCCGCCACTGTCGCCCGACCTGCTGGGCGATGTGGCCGAAGCGCTGCAGCGGCTGGAGGAGGACCGCCTGGAACTGGAGGGACACGAGGCGCTGGAGCGTGCCGTGCGCCAGTTCCAGCGCCGCTATGGCCAGTACGCCGCGACCCTCAGCCGACGCCAGGCCCGGCTGCTGCGGCAGGCGCAGACCGAATTCGACCAATCCAGCCGCGCCAGCACCGAAGCCCGCGAGCACCTGCAGACAGCCCGGCAGCAAGAAGCGGCCGCAGGTGCCGCCGTCGAGCAGACCGAGCTGTCGGTGCATGCCAGCCGGGCGCGGCTGGACACCCTGCGGGCCGATCCGACCATGCAGGACGCCAACCGGCTGGCCACCGCCGAGCGTGAAGCCCAGGCCCGCGAGCGGGCCGCGCAGGACACCCAGCGCGGACTGGACGCCCTCGAACACCGCATCGCCCAGGAGGCCGCCGAGACCGAGCGGCTGGCCGGGCAACTGCACCACCTGCGCCAGGACCGCGACCAGGCGCGCCACGAGGCCCTCCGTCAGGCACCCGGACTGGGCCTGGAAGCCGAACACGCCGGGCACGCACTGTTCGTCCTCGACGACGACGCACTGGCCACGCTGGACGCACCGGCATTCGACGCGGCGTGCGAGCAGTTGCGCCAGAGCGTGGCCGACCGCCGTGAAGCCATCGCGCGGCTGATGCAGCACCACGAGGCCCTTCGACAGGCGCAGTGGCAGCAACAGGAACACCAGCGCCGCCGTGACGACAGCCAGGCCGAGGCAGACGAGGCGGTCGAACGAGCTGCCCAGGCCGACGAGGCGGTCGAGCAGCAGGCGCAGCACCTGACCGAGGCCTGGCACGACCACCTGCACGGGTTGCAAGCCCTCCAGCTTTCGCCAGACGAGCGCGCGATGGCCTTGGCAGCGCTGGCCGACTGGGTGCGTGAACCGTTGGCGCTTGCCCCACCTCGCCGTGGCCTGCAGGACGCGCACCTGCGGACCTTGCAGGCGTTGAGCGCACAGCAGGCCGCCCTGGACCAGACCGCACGCACCCTGGCCGAGACACGCGACCGGCTCGACCAGGAGCGCCAACGCCTGGAGTCGGGGGAAGAGGTCACACCACTGGCCCCGGGATGGCGCGACCCCGCCAGCCGCATCGATCGCCCGGGTGCGCCGCTGTGGCAGTTGATCGAGTTCGACGACCCCGTGCCCGATGACGCCCGCGCCGGTCTCGAAGCAGCGCTTGAAGCCAGCGGCCTGCTCGACGCCTGGGTCTCGCCCGACGGACACCTGCAGCACGGTCCACGGCACGACGGCGCACCTTGGCAGGACACGCAGGTGCTGGTCATGGCGGACGCACCGGTGGTTCCACGCGCGCGGTCACTCGCGGGCTGGGTTCGCGTGGCGCAGGTCGGCGCCGGTGAACCGCCTGTGGCCGCCGCGGTGGTGGAGCGGATCATCGGCGGCATCGCATGCGGTGGGGACGATCCGGGGAACGCGGTGGCCTGGGTGTCGCCGCAGGGGCGCTTCAGACTGGGCACGCTGGTGGGGGCGCACACCAAGGCCGCCGCCTGCTACCTCGGCTTCGCAGCACGTCTGGCCGCTCGCCAACGACGTTTGACCGAGATCGAGGCCGAGCAACAACAACTGGCCGCACAGCAGCAGGCCCACGCGCAGCAAGTACATCAACTGGCCGTACACCGGGCCCGGGCCGACGGCGAGTGGCGCGGTGCTCCTGCAGACGATGCACTGCGCAATGCCCATCTGGAGGCCCAGGCCAGCGCCCGCACCCTGGCGGCGGCACGCAACCGCCTGCAAGCCGCCGAAGACCGGTGCCGCACGGCCCGTCAGCAGGTGGACGCGGCGCGGCAGGTCTTGCACGACGACGCCACGGACCTGCGGCTGCCCGAGCGTGCCGACGCACTGGCCGCCCTGCGCGAGCCGCTGGAGCAACTCACCCGGGCGCATGGTGCGCTGGTGCGCGCACTTCAGGCGGCTCGGCTGCTCCACCCCGAACACCAGCGTCAACAGGCACGGCAGGCGCGCACCGCCCAGGACCGCGCCGAGCGCCAGACCCAGTGGGGCCTGCAGCGGCAGGAGGCCGAGGAAGCCCGTGCGCGCTGGGAGACCTTGCGCGACACCGTCGGGGTCGAAGTGGATGCATTGCGGCGTCAGATCGCCCAGGCCGAGCAGCAGGTGCAGACCCAGGAGCGGGCACTGCGGGAGGCCAACCAGTCCCGTCAGCAGGCGGGCGAGGCGCGAGCCGTCGCCGACACGCGGGCCGAGACCACCGAGCTGGCGTTCGTGCGCAGCACGCAGGCCCGCGCGACCGCGGTCGCCCAGTTCCAGCGCTTTGCGGACACGGGCCTGCTGGCCGTGGCCCTGCCGGCGCTGCCGCAACCGGAGAGCCGACAACCCTGGACCATCGATCCGGCCCTGACGCTGGCTCGGGCAGCCGAGCGTGACCTGAGCGAGGTCCGCGACGACGACGACACCCGCGACCGCCTGCAGCGCCAGATCTCGCAGGATCTGACCGAACTGCAGGGCGCACTGACCGCCCTCGGCCACCGGGCGCAAGCTGAATCGAGTGACTTCGGGCTGGTCGTCAGCGTGCTGTACCAGAACCGCGCCGAGCGGCCCGACCAGCTCGCCGCCCGGCTGGCCGACGAGATCGCGCAGCGCCGCGCGCTGCTGACGGCCAACGAGCGCGAGGTGCTCGAAAACCACCTGCAGGCCGAGATCGCCGCCGAGGTGCAGAAGCTGCTGAAGGCAGCGGACCTCCAGGTGGAGGCCATCAACACCGAGTTGCACAAGCGCCCGACCTCGACCGGCGTGCGCTACCGGCTGCGCTGGGAGCCCTTGGTCGAGGGCAGCGAAGGCGCTCCGGTCGGGCTGGAAGCGGCACGGCGCCACCTGCTGCACACCAACGCCGACCTGTGGTCCGCGACCGACCGGCGCGTCATCGGCACGATGTTGCAGCAGCGCATCCTGGCCGAGCGCGCCCGTGCGGAGGCGGCGGGCACGGGCAGCCTGCTGGAGCAACTGGCCCGCGCGCTCGACTACCGCCGCTGGCATGTCTTTCGGGTGCAGCGTTGGCAGGATGGCCAGTGGCGCAAGCTCAGCGGACCGGCCTCCAGCGGCGAGCGGGCACTGGGCCTGACGGTGCCGCTGTTCGCGGCGGTGGCGAGTTTCTACGGCCGGGACCAGCAGGCGCGTGCGCCGCGCCTGGTGCTGCTTGACGAAGCGTTCGCCGGGATCGACGACGCCGCTCGGGCGCACTGCATGGCCCTGATCCACGCGTTCGACCTCGACTTCGTCATCACGAGTGAACGCGAATGGGCCTGCTACGCCGAGCTACCCGGCGTGTCGATCTGCCAGTTGCTGCGCCGCGAAGGGGTGGACGCGGTGCTGGTGTCGCGCTGGAGCTGGGATGGTCGCGCCCGACGCCGCGAGGACGATCCCGACCGACGCTTCGAGCCGGCCGAGGCATGAGCGTGGACCCGGAGCGGCTGCGGCGGGTGCTGGGCGGCGAGGCTGGATCCGTGCTGCGGCAGCGGCTGCGCCAGCGTTTCGAGCGCAGTCCGGCCGACGCTCCGCCGACGCGGATGCGACTGACCGAGTTGGCGCCGCATGAACACGAGATGCTGGCGGGGCTGCTCGGGCAGGCGCCCAGGCACAGCGGGGCGCTGCAGATCGATGTGCTCCGCATCGACGGGGCGCTTCGGCGTGCCGGGCTGGCCACCTCACTGCGGGATGCGCTGGAGCAGCTTGACGGGCCTATCGTGGACCGTGCCGCCCAGCAAGCCGCCCTCCAGGACCGCTGGGACGGCGTCGTGTCCGGGGTCGCGCAAGGCACCTGGCTGCACCGCTTGCTCCAGCGACCTGAAGGACGGGGGCTGCTGAAGCGTCTTGCGGGCGCACAGCCGCAGCGCGCCGAGCGACTGCTGCGGCAGGCCGCGGCCGTGCTGGCCCGTCTGCCGGCGCAGGGTCTGACACGCGCCCAGCTCGCCGCCGAGACACAGGGCGACGCCCATGCACTTGATGACGGACAGCCGCTGGCCACGCTCGTGCTCGCTTGTGCGCCGGAGCCGGAAGAAGATCCGGACAGCGAAAGCCGGCGGGCACGCTGGGCGCGGTGGGGGGTGCTGGTCAATGAGCTGGCTCGACCGGTGCTGCACCTGAACCTGCCGACAAGCGCGGCACCTGACGCCGGTCCCTGCCCTGGCGAGCCCGCCTACACCTCGCTGCGGCAACTGCTGCGGGCCGCACCCGTCTGGGCTGTCGAACAGCGAACGGTGTTCGTCTGCGAGAACCCGAATGTCGTGGCTATCGCGGCTGATCGGCTTGGTAGTGACTGCGCACCGCTGGTCTGTACCGACGGCATGCCGGCGGCCGCGCAACGGGTGCTGCTGAACCAGTTGCGCGACGCGGGGGCATGTCTGCGCTACCACGGGGACTTTGATTGGGCGGGGTTGCGCATCGCTCGGCAGGTGCTGCAGGGACATGGCGCAGAGCCCTGGCGCTTCGGGTGTGCGGACTATCTGACTGCAGTGCAGTCACTGCCACCGATGGCACGCGACCATGTGCTCGGAATGGACGTGGCGGATGCACCGTGGGACGACGCGCTCGTGGCAGCGATGCGGGACACGGGCTGTGCGGTGGCCGAGGAAGCCATCGTCGAGTCATTGCTGGACGATCTGCACGCCACCAGCGTCCCATAGGTGCGTGCACTCGTCCAGGCTTCGCCTCGGAGCTTGGCCTCGGAAGCTGATGCCGTTGACACCCGCGTCACTCGACCGCCACGAACCGCGCCAGTCGCTGCCGATCGGCCACGTGCCCCTCCACCACCGCCTCCCGGTTCGGGTCATACCAGGTGAGGCCATCCCATAGCTTGAGCACCAGCTTCGTGCCTTGCCGCCGTTCTGCCTCGGCCGGCTGCCAGACCTCGCGCACACGCTCGGTGCGCCACACCCCCCACCGCCCCTCCCCTCGACCAGGCAGCAGCACGTGCAGTGTCAGCAGCAAGGCCGGCCTGATCGACTGCAGCAGGTGCCGCAGCATCTGCTCATCGGCCACCAGCGTCGTGCGCGGCGGCCCGCTGAGTTCTTCCGCTCCAGCACCAGCCGCCGCCGTGCGGCTCACCAGCAGGTAACACGGCATCTGGACGGCCATCGTCACTGCGACCCAGTGCTGCATGCCGGGATCCTTGAATGGACTCGGAAAATCGTATTGCCACGAGGCATGGGTTTCGAACATCAGACAGTCTCCACAGTTGAGTGCATGTCCAAATTGTGACTTAAACAATGCTGACTTAAAAGCAGCTTTTCATGCAGCATGCCATGCGGGCAACGCACATCACCGCATCGTTGGAGACGGCCACCCTGTCTCGGCATCGGCTTCGGCTTCGAGATCCGCATCCGCATCGCTTTCATCAGGGGAGACGTCGTTGCCAGAAGGTGCCGGTGCCGGCCAGGCCGGCAAGCCCAGGCTGATCGTGCAGCCGATCGCATCCGCGCACTGGATGACCTCGTGGCAGAGTTGCGGTCCACTCTGCACCGCCAACCCAGGCCCGAAACGCCGCCGCGCCAGGTCCAGGGCGCAGGACAACCAGTACACCGACTGATCGCAGTCCACCAGTTCAATCGAGCGACCGGTATCGATCAGGACCAGTTCCCCCCGGTGGTGGTAAGTCACGCATCCAGTTCGCTGCAGACACGCCTGCAGTCCCTCGACAGGCTCCACACCACCTTCCCCGATCGTGCTGAGCCCATCCGCCTCAGCCGAGACGATCTGCACCAGCGTGGCACCGTCTTCCGGCATCCGCCGTGGATGGACCGCCAGACGACGCAACTCCTGCAGCACTGCGACACCCCCATGGACATGCCAGCGATCGAACAGATAATGCCGATAACGCGCTCGCCGCCAGCCGTCCACAGGGGCACCTTCCAGATACTCGTCGTCCGGTGGTAGCCAATCGGATTGGTCTTGCCGAACAAAGTCCTGCCACCATTGAACATGTGGCTGCTGAGGCAGGCGGGGCAGCGGCGGGCATGGATGCTGCCGCAGTCGCCACTGCTGCAGCCAACCCCAGAGGGCCGGTGCAGCCAGATGCATCCGGTCGCGCAGGAAATCCACCAGATTCAGCCAGTCGTCTCCGCACTGCACGCCGGGCGTGCCGTCCGGGGCGGCCTGTGGTCGCACAAGCCGCGGATCCAGTCCGGCCATCCAGGACAGGTCGGCCAATACCTGCCACGATGAAATCTGGTTCAGCCAGGCACTGACGGCAGGGCGACGCACCAGGGTGCTCAGCCAATGCCGCGCATCCCTGTCCATCCGCTGTTGGGCGAGCCAGTTGTCGGCCAGTTGGTCGATTGCTGGATGCGGATCGCGGATCGGCCACGGCCAGCGTTTCAGCGGTCGAACACAGGCCGTCTGGCGGCGCTGGCGGTGCTGCATGACGAATTGTCTGGCCCGTTCCCGCGCACTGACCAACCAGCGCACCTGCTCTTGCCGCGAGCTGGCGCGGTAGTCCGCATAGGTCCGCCGATCACCACTGTTGAGCAAACGCACCTCCCAGGCGCGATGCTGTTGCCAGTGCGCCAGAGAGGCTTCCATGTCGGGAATCGACACGGGCGCTGGCTTGGGTTCGACGGGCGATGGGGCGACTGAATCGGGATGCCGCTTTCGATCATGCCCATTCCCTCGCCTTTGTTTCGGACTGATGAGTCCGTGGCGGATGTTGATACTTTCCTGAAAGGCGTCCAGGTATGGAATCTGGCTCCAGACATAGCCAAGAGGTCGCAGCGATTGCCCCGTCTGCAGGTTTTTCAGCCAGATCGCCACATGCAGATGCGGATGTCTCGTGTGCATGACGCCCGTCTCATCATCGACCCTGGACTTGCGTCGTGGCAGGTGGGCTTCAACGTACCAGAGATACTCGTCCGGTTCATACGCGAGGAACAAGAATTCCTCCAGACTCTGAACAATCGCGTCCAGTGTTTGCGGTGGAACATGGTCCTCCGCAAACGACAGCACGATGTGCTGCACCACGGGGGCATGGCACAGCGCACGTTCCAGCAACGTGAGATGGCCACGCAAGATCATGCGTCGGTCCTTCTCGTCGCGTATCCCATCGTTGTCCAGACGACTGCCCAACCTCAGATACCTGGGCAGGCTGTCCGAATCGTCCATCAGCCGAATGATCATGATATTCCGCCCTTCATCGTCATTTTTTCCAGGTGACCGAGTTGATCGATCAAGCGCTGGACCATCTCGTCATTCAGTTTTCCCTGCCGGGCAGCGTGCGTCACGGTACGTGCCATGGATTCGCAGGCTTGCACCACCGCATGCAATGGTGGAAGCAGAGATCGCACCTGCTGGGCCTTGGAACTGTCCCGAGCCCTGGACGGCATCAGTTGTTTGTGCAGCAATGTCCGGAACCCTTCGGACGGTGCCAACTGGTTCACCTGGCAGTAGTGTTGCAGTGCGGCGTGCAACTCGTCATCGACCCGGCAACTGATCGTGCGGGCAACTGGGCTCTTGGTCTTGGTCGTGGATCTGGTCATCGCGAAACGGCTCCTTTCGTGGCGCCAGCGACGCTGGCTTGTTGGTCACTTCACGCAACGACGATAGAGCAAGATCTTGGCGACATCAATTTACTATGCATATTTTACGCTTCGTTCAAAGCGCCCTCTCAGCGCAGTATCGGATGCGGCCTTAGGGATCATGTAAACAGCTTTCCAGCACGATGTAAACGCAGCCCAAGCCGGGCTGCGTCACCACGGAGAACACACCGCGCGCAGCCCGTGGCGGGCTGACGGATGATCAGTACATCACAGCCCGGAAATCGTCCGAATCAGCCAGAACGGACACGATGCGGGAAGCCTCCATGCGAGCAGACGCGATCAGCACTGGCGTCTCGATGCCTGGCAATCGAACCGGATGGATCACCATCTGCAGACGGGCCTCGACCGATGCGCCCAAGTCCAGTGGACCGGACAACAGATCCTGCACCAGATCTGGCCATTGCAGCGCCAACTCCGACAGTCGGGCGCACTCCTGCTGCTGCCGCACCTGCCGACCATGCCGGGCCTCGATCCGGTCCAGCAAGAATGCCTTGACATCCTGCTGCAAGCCTGTTTTCAGGCGCTCCAGATGCAGCAAGCCACTGCGACACACATCGTCCCAGTTTTGAACGTTCCTCAAGGTGGCGGCCCCGGGAATGGCGTAGTGAAGCCGCAAGGTCAGGCAGATACCGGATTGGCGGTGTGCCAATCGATGGAACCAGGTTTTTCCGTCACGGTGCGCCCGGTGCCCCCAGGTCCCCCAGAAGACACCCTGGCGGGGTTTCAGGGCATCGACCGGCAACAGATGGTCGACATAACGAATCATTCTTGGATGATCCACCCTGGACAAGGCGTTCGGCGCAGCCCCTTGCAATGCATAGGTACACAGTTCGGTGCATTCGGGGATGGAAGACAGACACAGTCGTCGTGCTGAAGAAAACATGATGCAACTCCTTGCGATCAGAAGCTCAGCCCATTTGCAAACGACCGGCAGGTCTTTGCCCGTCGCCCCGGCCGGTTGACGCCCACCACCTCCGGCGTCGGCAGCGGAGCTTCACTGTCCAGAGAATGCCCACGCAGACGATAGATGCCCTCCACCACCGATTCGATTTCTTCACGCGTCAGCTGCATGTCGCGGATCTTGCCGAAGATCATTTCTGTGGTTTTTCCTACACCCTGGTTCGACGTGATCCAGATATAGGCCCTGGATCGGCTCTTGCCCATCAGGCATCCAAATCGACGGAACAGCATCACACGCGCACCGTTCTGCTGCTGTCCCGCAGGAAAATGTTTCAGCATGCGGCCATACAGGTAATCGAAAACTTCGGCCGCCGAGTGCTTGTACCAAGAGGGCGGCATTTTTTTCATCATGTAAAGCCGCAACAGGATTTCCTGCTCGACGGACAGAACGGCAGACGACCGGATCATGGCCCCATACCTGGAGGGCAGCACGGCCATCGCCACCGACATTTCCCGACAATCCAGCCGTGTCATGGCCTGCAGATGGGCAACGTCATACCCGCACAACGGACGATGATCGGAATGGACGGTAATGTCCACCCTTGGCACCTCCGTGTTTTTGTGCATGGTCTCGGCAATGGCACGGACGGCTTCATTCCTGCCTTGGGCAGGCATCATTTCATTCATCGACATGTTTGAATTCCTTCAGTCAGGCGCCGCAGGGGCGATGTCAGGCACGGCTGGTTCTGCGGCAGCCAGGGTTTCTTCGGGGGAATCTGATCAATCGGTGCGACCGGTCAGATCGGCATGTTCAGCAGGGATCGGGCTCCTGAGCGGAGCCGGCGCGACACGGATCAGCGCCCGTGCAGGCCGAGGTGTTCGATCAGGTCGGCATCGAGGAATTGCTCGATCTCGGTGATGCGAGGCGGCGCGAGTGGATCGGCCACACGGGCCCCGAGTTCGCAGCGCCAGGCACTGGTCGCCAGGGCCCCGTCGAGCAGGGTCCGCATGCCGTCTTCCGGGCCCTCGCAGTGGCGGATCAGGTCCCGCAGGTTGCGCAGGTCGAGTCCGATCTGGCCGAACAGCATGGACAGGCCAGACAGCAGCGCCGCGCCGGACGGGTGCGCATTGCAGTCGTTGGAGATGTTCGTCGACGGCACCAGAGCTGCCTCGGACGAAGGGGAAGAAGCGAAAGTCTCAGCCATGTGATGGCTCCAAGTTTTACGGTCATCCAACCTGCCGCCCTTCACGCCAAATGAGGGCGGCAGACCATGCAAGGTTGGCGTGCCGGACTTGGAACCGGTGAGCCTTGCGGCTCCCCTGCATGGCCCACCATGGATGAGGCCATACACCGGTATACCCTTTTGTCAAAAGAGTACCCGTCTCTCGAAGTGTCCGAGAGTTTCCACAGTCCGAGACGCCAATCTCGGATCGCTGTGTTGTGCAGCGATGAGCACATGGTGCCGATCTACGCTTGCGTGTCAACTCGAAATTCTGCCTCAATCCGCCGCGGCGGCGGCGCGGCGTAATGACTTCACGCCGCGCCACCCAGCGCGAACATGGCAGGCAGCTGTTGGCAATTGCGCCCAGTTTGTGACTTAAAGAAGGCTGACTTAAAAGCAGGGTTCCTCAAGACTGCGCCGGTGTCTGCCACCGAATCCTCCTCCCCCTCCGCCCACGCCACGGCTTCTGCCACGGCCCCCGGCGTCGCCCGGCGCCTGCTGGCCCTCAACCTCGTGCGCTTGCGCGCCCAGCGCGGCTGGTCGCAGGAAGCCCTGGCACACGAGTCCGGGCTGCACCGCACCTTCATCGCCCACGTCGAGCGCCAGGTGCGCAACGCCTCCATCGACAACGTCGAGCGCCTGGCCGATGCGCTGGGCGTGTCGGTGGCGGTGATGTTCCAGCCGCCGCCGGATCCACCTGCGGGCTGAGGGAGCGTTCACGCGTCGGCTGGCTGGCGGGTGGCCTGGGTGGGATGCGCAGGCGTTTTGCGTGGATTCTTTGGACGTCTTGCTTGATGCTTTTACGTCACAATGTTGCCAAGCCTGTCGTCCCCGATGGGTACCCTGCTGCATTGTTGACGCCCCATGCACCCCCTGCCCGCTGAACCTGCCTGCCTCCTCCAGTCCCCGGTGTTGATCATGCTGGCCAGCGCCGATGGCCTGACTGGTGCGGCGCTGTCCGCCGCCGAGGCGCTGCGCCCGGCGCTCGACGAGCGACTCGCTCGCCTCGACCGGCTGGACGCGCTGGACCGCTGTCTGGACTGGCTGCCGGTGGTGATGCCCGAGCCCCGGGCGCTGGAGCGTCTGAGCCACGAACTCCTGCGTGCGGTCGCGCCCGCACTGCAAGGGCCCCGGCACCGCGAACAGCAGCTCAGGTCGTCTGCTGTTCAGGTCGGTATCGCGTGGAGCCACTTGCGCACCGGAGCCTGGGACACTGACCACCCCGCCGGACTGACCGAGCGGCTGGGTGCCCAGCAGGCCGACTGGCTTCGCAACGAGATGGCGTCGGTCATGCACCTGTGCTGGCGCGAGCCGCTCGACGAGCAGTTGCACGACACCGAAGAAGCGGCGGCGCTGATTCGGCTGCTGCGCCTGTACGTGCTGCTGAACCTGGACACGTCGCTGGGCCGCTCGGCACAGCCGATGCTCAATGCGTGTGCGCGGGCGCTGGGCTTGTGGGCCGAGGTCGAGCAGCGGCTTCCGCAGTTGCCGACCCGCCCTGGGGGATCGATGGGACATCCAGTGGGGCTGTACGCGGTGCACGGGGACACCAACCAGGACGAGGCATCTGGCGCGGCGCAACCCCAGGATTCCGACACAGCGCACCAGGCCATGCTACAGGACAGCCGGCAAGCGCGTCAGCAGGCCACCCGCCAGGTGGCCGGTCACACCGACATCATCGCCGCGGTACAGCCTGCGTCGACGCCTTCCTCTCCGGGCTCGTTCCCGGCGGTGCCGAGGTCACTGGCGGGGGAAGTCGCGATCACGGCGGCGCGGGAGGCATCGGTCGCCGCGTCGAAGAGCGCCCTGACCGCACACGAGGCCGCGCTGGTCGAGCGGTTTGCGCCGGCGGCGCTGGACGCGCTGCGCCCGCACAGCCGGTGGCAGGTGATCCGCGAGCCGATCCCGGAGATGCGCGACAAGGACGACCGGCTGACGCTGGCGTCGTACGAGGGGCTGCGGGTGCCGCTGCCGCTGGTGCTGCTGCCGGAGGTGGCCGAGCTGGAGGCGCGCATCACGCAGCTGCACGGAGAGTTTCCGTGGGCGACCCGGGCGATCGAGGTCGCGGCCGGCGAGATGCTGGCACGGCGTCGGCTGGGGGCGGTGAGTTTTGCGTGGGCGCCGATCCTGCTGGTGGGCCCGCCCGGCACGGGCAAGACCCGGCTGGCGCGGCGAATGGCCGAGGT
>OFSF01000358.1_pt1 | contig 18122 bp, 17 predicted proteins | sample 1543271 | NCBI WGS metagenome assembly OFSF01 (sample SAMN07774227, study PRJEB24372) | wastewater metagenome | isolation source: Exp Tend VB 100WW | collected 2016-02
ATGCTGCGCGGCCGAGATAGACAGCGCGATCACCAAGCAACTCCTCAATACGGAGGAGTCGATTCAGCTTCGCCACACGCTCAGATCGAGATGGTGCGCCGGTCTTGATCTGACCAGCGTTGGTGGCAACCGCAAGGTCGGCGATCGTGGTGTCTTCCGTCTCGCCCGATCGGTGGCTCAGGATCGTGGACCAGCCGGCGCCACGCGCAGTACTGATGGCGTCCAACGTCTCGGTCAGCGTCCCGATCTGGTTCGGCTTCACCAGCAGCGCCGTTGCGGCGCGCTCCTTAATGCCACGCTGGATGCGCTCAACGTTCGTCACGAGCAGATCATCGCCAACAATCTGCACCGTGCTACCGATGCGCTGTACCAGCGCGCTCCAGCCGCTCCAGTCATCTTCGGCGAGTCCGTCTTCAAGGCTGATGATGGGGAACTTCGCACACCAACCCGCCCAGAGGTCAATCAGCTCGCCGCTCTCGAGGGTACGACCTTCACGCTCAAGTGCGTAGCGGCCATCAGCGGTGAGCAACTCGGTGGCAGCAGCATCAATGGCGATCCCAATCTGTTCGCCTGGCTTGTAGCCGGCGTGCTCAATGGCGGTCATCAACGCCTCAAGCGCCGCCTCATTTGACGGGAGGCTTGGTGCAAAGCCCCCTTCATCGCCCTGCCCCGTTGCAAGGCCACGATCGTGGAGGTGCGTGCGGAGCGCGGCGAAGATTTCGGCGCCAGCGCGTAGCCCTTCGGCGTAGGTGGTGAAGCCGACCGGAACGACCATGAACTCCTGGAAGTCGGTGGAGTTCGCCGCGTGCTTTCCTCCATTCAAGATGTTGAGGAGCGGGACGGGGAGCGTCTGCGCCGTTTCGCCACCAAGCTCTTCAAACAACTCAACGCCATGCAGCGCGGCGCGCGCATGTGCTGCGGCGAGCGAGACGCCGAGGAGCGCATTTGCGCCAAGGCGCCCCTTATTCGCCGTGCCGTCAAGTGCGATCAACTGCACATCAAGCGCGCGCTGGTCATCAACACTTGTGCCAGAGAGTGCGCTCGCGATCTCGCCGTTCACTGCGGCAACGGCCTGAAGGACACCCTTCCCGCCGAAGCGGCGCTTGTCACCGTCACGTCGCTCTACCGCTTCATGGGCACCAGTGCTTGCGCCAGATGGGACGGCGGCGGTCCCGTGCGCACCGCTCTCAAGGTGCAGCTCAACCTCTACGGTTGGATTGCCGCGCGAATCAATGATTTCGCGTGCATGGATCCGCGCGATCTGATCGCTCATGAGCTCTTCTTGGCTGGGGCCTTCGCCTTCTTCTCTGCCCCTGACGCGTGCCAGGCGATCGGCAGCGTCTCGTACGGCGAGCCAGATGTTGGGACCACGGCGAGGCCTGGAAGCTCCCGCCCCTCAAGGAATTCGAGTGAGGCGCCGCCGCCGGTGGAGAGGTGCGTCATCTTTCCGGCGAGGTTGAGCTGCTGCAGCGCAGCAATGCTGTCACCGCCGCCAACCACCACGGTTGCTCCCGCCTCTGCCTTCTCGGCGGCGAGCTTGGCGAGCTCGCGCGTTGCGGTACCGAACGCAGGGATCTCAAAGACGCCGAGCGGCCCGTTCCAGAGGATCGTCTTCACTGGGCCAAGCGCATCGCGCACCGCGTTGATTGAGTCAGGGCCGAGGTCAACCATGTGCCAGCTCGCGGGGAGCTTCTCTGTGGATACAACCTTGAACTCCGTGCCACGCGTCACCTCTTTTGCCACAACGCCGTCAACAGGGAGGAGCACCCTCACACCACGCTCAGCTGCAAGTTTCAAGATGCGACGCGCATGCTCCACCATCTTCGACTCGTAGAGACTCTTCCCAACGCTGCGACCAGAGGCAACGAGGAAGGTGTTCGCAACACCACCGCCAAGGACGAGCAAGTCGACCTTCTTGATGAGCGCCTCAAGCACAGCGACCTTCCCCGAAACCTTCCCGCCGCCGACGATGGCGGCGAACGGCCGTGCCGGCTTATCTAGCAGGTTGGAGAGCGCTTCAACCTCACTCTCCATCAGCAGGCCAACGTATGACGGGAGGAGGCCGGCAACGCCAACGGTGCTCGCATGGGCGCGATGCGCCGTGCCGAATGCGTCATTCACGAAGACATCACCGTAGGAGGCGAGCCGCGCCGCGAAGGCTGGATCGTTCTTCTCTTCGCCGGCATGGAAGCGAACGTTCTCCAGCAAGAGGAGCTCACCAGGTCGTAGTCGATTCACCGCGTCATCGGTCCCCACGCCGAGCGCATCGCCCGTGGTTGGGACCATCATCTTCAAGTGGTGTGCCAGACGCTCCGCCGCCGGTCGCAGCCGCAGGCCGTCAACCACCTTCCCGTCTGGACGACCGAGATGAGAGGCGAGCACAATCGAGGCTCCGTCCTCAAGAAGCGCCTTGATCGTTGGGATAGAGGCGCGAATGCGCGAGTCGTCTACCACCTTGCCATCGGAGAGCGGCACATTGAAATCTACGCGCAAGAGGACACGCTGACCGCGCGCATCAAGCTCGCGGATCGTGCGCTTCCCTGTTGCGGACTCAAACGACGTTGCGATGCGGCGTGGCCCAATCCCCTCAGGCCGTGGTCGCGGCACAAGGCGCACCGCCGGGCGCGGCGCCTCTGTTGCTGTGCTCGACTTTGAAGAAGGCTTCGCCTGCCGGTTTGCTGGACGGCTCGGTCCACCGATGGATGCGCCGGACGCCTGCGTTGCCCCCTTCGGCGGAAGCGGGGCACCGGGCTTCACCTGCGGACGATTTGCTGGGCGGCTCGGCGCCATCTTCGGCGCGCCAAGGTTGACCCCAGGCTTCCCTGCTGATGGCTTCGGCGCCACAAGTGTTGACTTCACAATCGTTGGTGCTGCCTTCACAGGCGGCTTAGCTGCTGGCTTCGGCGCTAGTTTTGGGGCTGACTTTGGGGCGACCTTGGCGGTTGGCGACTTTGCCGCGGGCTTCTTCGCTACTGGTTTTGGGGCTGGCTTCTTTGCCGCCGGCTTCTTTGCCGCCGGCTTCTTTGCCGCTGGCTTCTTTTCAGTTGGCGCGGAGAAGAGGCGCGAGAGGAGGCCCTTCTTCTCAGGCACGGGCGGCCACGAACTTCACAAGGTCCGCAATACGGCAGCTGTAGCCCCACTCGTTGTCGTACCAGGCGACCACCTTGGCGAAGTTGTCGCCGAGCAGCATGGTGCTCGCAGAGTCGATGATTGCGGAGCGCGAGTCACCGCGGAAGTCGGAGGAGACGAGCGGTTCATCTGAGACGCCGAGGATCCCCTTCATTGGGCCACTCGCCGCAGCACGGAATGCGTCATTGATCTGCTCGATTGTTGCCGGTCGCTCTAGCTCGGCAGTGAAGTCGATCAAGCTCACCGTTGGTGTTGGGACGCGCACGCTGTATCCATCAAACTTCCCCTTCAGCTCTGGGATAACGAGTGCGAGGGCCGTAGCGGCGCCAGTGGTGGTTGGAATCAAGTTCTGTCCGGCGGCACGCGCGCGGCGCGGATCCTTATGCGCAACATCAAGGATGCGCTGATCGTTGGTGTAGCTGTGCATCGTGGTCATTAGGCCGCGGCGAATGCCGAACGCGTCCATCACCACCTTCGCCGCAGGGGCGAGGCAGTTCGTGGTGCAGCTGGCGTTAGAGATGATGTGGTGCTTCAACGGATCGTAGCGATCCTCATTGACACCAAGAACAATCGTGACATCCTCATTCTTTGCTGGCGCACTGATGATCACCTTCTTTGCGCCAGCGGTTCGATGCGCCGCCGCCTTCGTTGCGTCGGTGAAAATGCCGGTCGACTCAACCACAATGTCCACGCCCATCGCTCCCCATGGAAGCTCGGCGGGATCCTTTGCGGCGAGGACCTTGATGCGCTTCCCGTTGATGACGAGTTCGTCACCCTCGGCAACAACCGTGCCAGGGAAGGTGCCGTAAGTGGAGTCGTGCTTGAAGAGGAGCGCGTTCATCGCGGTATCAACAAGGTCGTTGACCGCCACCACCTCTACCTCAGGGGCGCGCTCAAGGATCGCCTTCAGGCTCTGGCGCCCGATGCGACCGAATCCGTTGATCCCTACGCGAATCGTCACTTATGCCTCACTTACTTCGCTGCCTTATTCGCCGCAACCGCGCGCTCCCAGGCTGGGTTGCCAAGCCGACCAACCACGACAGGATGACACCCCGCGAGGCTGACGTCCCCGCCGAGCTGCGCCGGCGTGATGCTGACGCGTCGCCCAGGAACCTTAAAGGCATTCTCGCCGATCTCGTGGCCGATCCGTTTGGCGAGGCGATCCCAGTGCGCCTCAGCGAGCGAGCCGCCGATGATGATCCTCACGGGATTGAAGGTATTGACGTAGCCGGCGACCGCTCGCCCAACGGCGAGGATGGCGCGCTCAAGGATCTCGTCAGCGGTGGCGTCCCCCGCCGCGGCCGCCTCGGCGACCGTCTTCGCACTGATCGCCTCGCCTGCGTGCGTTGACTCCCAGCTCGCGAGCCACGGGCTCTTGCCACTCGAAGCGGCGGCGGCTCCCGCCGCGGCGAGCGCCCAGCCTGACGCGTGTGCCTCAAGGTGCCCCGTGCCACCGCAGGTGCAGCGCGGACCGTCAAGCGAGATCGGCACATGGCCGAGCTCGAGCGCCGTGTCGTCCGGCCCTGTCAACAGGTGCCCGCCGCTCAACGCCGCAGCGCCAAAGCCAGTGCTGATTGTGAGATACATCAGGTCATCAATCCCACTCCCCGCGCCGAACGCGCGCTCGCCTAAGATCGCCACCTTCGTGTCGTGCTCAAGGAAGACGGGGAGCCCAAGCGCCGTGCCGATCGGCCCCGCAAGATCGGTGCCTGGAAAGCATGGACCGAGATTCGCAGGCTCCACCGCGATGCCGGTCCACGGGTTGAGTGGTCCCGGTGCGCTGATCCCAATGCCAACGAGGCGTGAGACGGCGGCGGCATCTTCACGTGCGGCGTTCTCGCGTGCGAGCTGCAGCGTGGCGATGCACGCAGCCACTACGGCTGCAGGTCCATCAGCTGCTGGTGTTGGCGCCGCAGCACGACCGAGTCGCGTTCCATCTGCACGCACGAGTGCGGCACGCACCTGTGTGCCGCCAAGGTCGAGCGCGAGCACCGTTGCGTCGGCGGGCGGTTGTGTCACTGAGATCTCCGTTCACTCACCACTGCGGGTGAGGCGCACATCTGCTGTGGATAACGTGAGGGTGGTGTGTGGATAACTCCCGTATGAAGCGACACGGCCCTCGCCCGGTCTCCCGGTCGAGGGCCGTTGGCCGCTATGCGTTCGCAGTTACGCGAGCGCGAGCTGAAAATCAGCCACCGATCTTGAAGACCTTGGTGCCGCACTTCTGGCAGATGCCGGAGAGCGCTGGCTTGCCGTTCTTCATCGTGACCTTCTTCGTGTCAATGGCCTCTCGCTTGGCCTTGCACTTAACGCAATACACTTCAGGCATGTTCAGAACCTCCCTTGGGTCGCGCACCTCCGCGCGGTCCACTACAACCCCACGCGGGGCATAGAGCGCGTCCGGCAACATGCCGACCGCGGAGCGCCCCTGGAGTCCCGAGGGGACCCACGAGCAATCACCGAGGATTAGGATAGGGAGCCTCCCCCTCGTGGTCAACAGGCGTTTCGCACAACGGGAGCACGACCAGCCGAACCACCCCCTCGCGCCAGAGCTCGAGCCGTCCTTCGTGGACCTGGAGCGATGTAACAATTGACCGCAGCCACCCACGCTCGGGGTCAGTCGGGACGGCAATCGTGGGTACCCTAGCGGGAGGGGGATTACAGCGTTGGGGGGTCTCCGACTGGACCCGCACCGCTCAGCACGCCTTCCCCCTGCCTCCACTCGCAGGCGTGACCTCTTTTGGCACAAGTCCTGCCACAGAGTCGAGCCAGAGACGATTAGGATGTCTCTACGCTAAAAGGTGGGGTCGGAGGAGGAGAGATGTCGAAGTCAACGAACGCAGAGGCCCGAGCAGAGGCACGCCGACGCAGTCGTATCGCCGCAAAGGAGCGTGCCGAGCGCGGTGATGAGCCCCGAGAGGCAGCAGTAACGCCTGCAGCACAGATCGCAACAGGGCAGTCTGCTCAGAGCGGTCTCGGCTTCCGCGCCGCCTTCCGCGGCTCATTTGGCGTCGCGCCGATTCGTGACGACCTTCGTCAGCTCCCTCGCCTACTGCGAACGCGCGCCTTCTTCGTTCCACTCGCGGCGATTGTCGTGACGACAGCTGTTGCCACGCAGCAGGGAGTGCTCTCAACCAGCGTCGGCCAACTTGCTGTTCAGTCAATCCTCTTGCCACCAGCATTCGTTATCGCTTTCCTCGCCGGGATGTTGACGCGGCGCGGATCATGGCTTCTTGGTGGAATCTTCGGGGTTATCACCTATGGCGGCGCACTTCTCGTTGGGAGCGTGGGAGATCTCTCAGCGCTCGATGCAACGAATCCAGTTCGTGCGTTCCTTGAACAAAACGTTGCGCACGCGAAAGATGGCGGTGCGCTGGCAGGTGACCTCTATGGGGTTGCGGTCTCAGGAATCTTCGCCGGCGCATTCGCCGGGTGGTATGGGCGCTTCCTTCGATCAATGTCGCCAGCGCGTCCATCCTCACGCGACCTGCGCAGGCGAGATGCCACGCAGCGAAAGGGCGGCAGTCGCCGCTAGGTGCAGAAACTACTTCTGCGCAACCTGCAGAGCAATCAGGAGTAGCGAGAGCGAGAAGAGCCCAACGACGAGGAGCAGCGGCATCAACTTCTCGTTGCGCTTCAGCTTTGGCGCCATGGCAACCTCCTTAAACTGATCAACGCCTACGGTGCGGGGCAACCCTCACCAAGATAAACCACGATTGATGTCCGTGAGCCGAGAGGCTCGACGATCATCGTTGCTGTGCAAGCCCCCTGATCACGTGTTGCGCTGATCTTAAAGCGCGTCCCGTTTGCTGTTGGTTCGGCAACCTCCCAGGCGAGTCGACGCAGCTCATCAACAGCGGCGCGCGTCGCCTCCTCAACGCCCATGCGGCTGAAAATCGAGCCGCTTGCGAGTAGGTCGAGACGCGTCTCAGCACTCCCCTCCGCAAGGAGTGGGAAATCGGCCGGAAGGCGTCCCCAGATGCGCCCGTACTCGCTGCTGATCACCGTTGCGGGAGCGAGGCTGCCACTCGGGATTGGGCTCTCTCCGCCGCCGCCGCACCCAGCAAACACGAGCAGACTCGTAGCAAGGAGGCTCAGGAGGGGTGGAGTAGGGCGGAGGCCAAGATGGGGCAACACCTTGTGAGGATAGCGCCCCCGCCCGAAGGTCATAATAGTACAGATGTTCTTTTTATGCAGGGAGGGTTGCAAGGATGATGCCGAGGAGGATCGCCCCAAGGCCGAGGAGCTGCGGGGCACGGAGGCGCTCCTTGTAGACGAGGTAGCCGCCGAGTACCACGATGATCGGGCCGAGCGAGCTGAGGAGTGAGACGGCCCAGGTGGGGCCCACCTCGAGGGCGGCGGCGAAGACGAAGAAGGCGACGGTGTCTCCCAGGCCGACGAGCGCCGCCAGGAGGATGCCGCCACGTGTCAGCCGATGCCCCTCACCGAGGAGATCGGTACGGCCCCACTTCGGGAGCGAGGTGCGCTTGGCGCGAATGATCAGCAGGATCGTCCAGACCGTAGCGAAGTTGCCGATCCTTGACAGCGTGATCGCCGTGCTCCAGCCGAAGGCCTTGATCGGGATCGTGAGGAGCACCGTGATCACGGCGAAGGAGAAGAGTCCGACCAGCGCAAAGGCGACACCGGGGCTGGCGAGCGAAGCGCGTCTATCGCGCCCGCTCCCTGTGGTGCGCAGGCCAAGGAGGGCGATCCCCGCCCCTACGGCAACAACGCCACCAACGTTCGCCACGGTGAGCTGCTCGCCAAGGAAGAGGGCGGCGAGGAATGCCGAGAGCGCTCCATATGCGGAGATCGTTGGGGAGACCACGCTGAGCGGTCCGAGCCTGAAGGCGGTGAAGACGGCGATATATGAAATCCCAGCGCCCACCCCCATTGCGAGCGTTGCCGCCACGATCAGTGGATCAAGATCTTGGGTGAGCAGTCCGCGCGCGATCGCCACGCCACCCGCCAAGACGAGCGAGGTGCTAACGGCAATCACCACCACACGAAGGGAGCCGATGCGCCGGCCAACGTAGGTGGTAACGAGGTCTGTTGCGCCCCAGAGGGCGGCAGAGAGGAGGGCGAGGGCGAGGGGGCTCATCTCCAGATGCTAGCCGTCCGCGTGCTATTCTGCCGCTTCCGTGGGGCTGTAGCTCAGTTGGTAGAGCGCTACATTCGCATTGTAGAGGCAAGGGGTTCGAATCCCCTCAGCTCCACCACCAACCCTTAGGAGGTTTCGTGGCAACCGTGCGCGAGTACCTTGATGCGCTCTCTGCCAGGGATGCGAAGAGTCTTCGTAGGGTTCGTGATGCAGCCCTCGCCGCCGCGCAAGGCGGAACGGCATCAATCTCCTACGGAGTTATTGGGGTCGTGTTTCCGAATGGTGCGCGCATTCATTGCGGCGCCCGACGTGGCGGTCTCAGCCTCTACCCAGGTCACACTGGTCGAGAGTTTGCGTCCGAGCTTGAGGGCTTCAAGATCGCTGGGACCACGATCCACTTTACCTCTGACCACGAGCTGCCGATCGCGCTGATTAAGCGCATCACCAAGGCGATCATCACAAACGCCGACGAGCGTGCCGCGACGCGAGCCAAGAAGAAGCGCCGCTAGCGCACCGCGCCGAGCGCCGGTGCGAGGCGCTGTAACTCGCGCATCCGCGCCGCCTCATCAGGGAGGTGCCGCTCAACGAGCTGCCGGAAGCGAACACCGTGACCACGCGCCCGAAGGTGCGCAAGTTCGTGAACGATCACCGCCTCAAAACAAGAAGGTGGTGCCATCACCAGCCGCCAAGAGAGGGAGATCGTCCCGTCAGCCGATGCGCTCCCCCATCGAGAACTCTGATCGCCAATGCGCAGTCGGGTCGGGTGCACCTTCATCTCTGGCGCGTAGACAACGATCATCTGCTCGGCAACGCTGCGCGCGCGGCGGCGCAGCCATGTGGTCAGACGAGCACGAAGGAGCGTCTCGCTGCTCGCTACCTTTTCAGGGACGAGAATCTCGCCTCTCGAAACGCTGATCGCCGTCACCTCGGCTGAGCGAATGCGATGCGCGCGACCGGCGTACGGGATCAACCCTCCAAGGACGAGCTGCCCGTCCGTCCCGAGCGCGGCGCGGCGGTCGCGCAGCTCCGCGAGTGAACGCTCCACCCAGGCCGCACGCTCTTCAATGAAGGCCTCAACGTCGCGTCGTGCACGCTCCTCGCCGACACGCGCGGGGACGACTGCCTCAAGGCCACGCTCTGGATCAATGTGCAGCGTCAGCCGTTTCGCGCGTGGGCTTCGGACGAGCGTGTATTGGAATCGAGTCCCTGATTTGTCACTCACGGGCAGCATTGTCGCACGCCAGGCTGCCTCTACCAATCGCAGAAAGGTGTGCGATGCTCTGTCAATGAGTTCCACACCCCTTAGCCGACGTAGCCGTTCCGCGATCTACATTGCGGTCTTCCTGACGTTCATTGATAACTTCGCACTTCTCCCCGTCATTGGGCCACGTGCCCAAGAGCTCGGCGGCACACCGTTCTTGGTGGGCATTGCAATTGCGGCGTATTCACTTGCAAACCTCGCCTTCAATCTGATTGGCGGAGCACTCGCGGACCGACTAGGACGGCGACGCGTTGTGGTGGCGGCACTGGTCATCAGCCCCGCCGCGATTGCGGTCTACGCGTTCGCTGATTCGCTACCCCTCTTCTTGGCGGCGCGCGTCATCCACGGTGCTTCGGGTGGTGTCCTCGCCGCTGCGCTCTTCGCGTTGCTCGGTGACGTTGCTGCGCCAGGCGAGCGCGGCAAGACGCTCGGACGTGCTGGTGCCCTCATTGGTGTTGCAGCGGTGGTTGGACCCGCCGGTGCGGCACTTGTTGCCAACGCTGCAGGGATCAACGCCGTGTTCCTTGGGCTTGCGCTGCTGATTGCTGGCGGCCTTCTCGCCGTCCTTCCACTCCTTCCGGAGACGTTCACGCCCTCCGTTGCCCGCATCCGGACTCCTGGCGCATGGCGGCGCATCCTTGGGAACCGCACCATGCGCGTGGCACTCGTCGCAATCTTCGGTCTAGAGGCGGCGGTCGGGTCAATCACTGGCTTCATCAAGGATGGTCTCTTTCAACGTGCGCTTGAGATGGGGCGCGACACTGAGGGTGCGCTCCGCTACGCAACCAGTGTGAGCGGCGGCCTCTTCAGCATCTTCGGACTTGTCGCCATCGCGATCATGCTGAGTCGATTCGCAGCTCGTGTCGACAAGCGAGGTCCGTTTGGCATTTCGCTGGTTGGGCTCGGCGCAATCCTTGTGGCACTGATCTTGCTCGCGGTTAGCCCAAGGCTCGAAATCGATCTGGTCGCAATGATCCTCTACGGCGTTGGATACGGGCTTATCTTCCCTGCAGCAGCGGGTGCTGTTGCCATGGCAACAGAGCCTGGAGAGCGCGGCCGCGCGAGCGGCGCATTCAATCTCTCGTTTGATCTTGGGATCTCGGCGGGCCCCATCCTTGGCGGCACGCTGGCCACGCTGATCGTTGGCCTCACCCCCTTCTCGGGCGGGCTCCTGCTCGTGGCGTTCGCGCTCCTCCTCCTCCCTGTCGTAGGTCGCGAAGCCTCCTGATACACTCGCCCTCCTCGGGGCTATAGCTCAGTTGGTAGAGCGCTTGCATGGCATGCAAGAGGTCAAGGGTTCGAATCCCTTTAGCTCCACCAAGCTGCCAGACGGCACACTCGTGTCGAACAGCACGCTTGCGAAAGAGAGGAGTCCCGCACCGTGGCTGATCTAGACGAACGGCTGGAGCGATACGACCCTCGCGAGATCGAGCCGCGCTGGCAGGCGCACTGGGAGTCCCTCGGACTCCACACCACCGACCTCACCGCCACAGCCAAGCCGCGCTATTACCTGCTCACGATGTGGCCGTATCCGTCTGGCGATCTGCACATCGGCCACTGGTACATCATGAACCCGACCGACGCGCTCGCCCGCTACAAGCGGATGAAGGGCTTCAACGTCTTCTATCCCGTCGGCTTTGATGCATTTGGTCTCCCAGCAGAGAACGCAGCGATCAAGCGGAAGATTCATCCGCGCGAGTGGACGGTGGCGAACATGGAGAACATGCGTCGCCAGCTGCGCAGCATGGGCGCCTCATTCGACTGGTCCAAAGAGGTCGTCACCTGCGATCCCGCCTACTTCGGCTGGAACCAGTGGATCTTCCTGAAGTTCTACGAGAAGGGTGTCGCCTACCGGAAGCAGGCGCCCGTTGACTGGTGCCCATCGTGCCAGGTGACGCTGGCACGCGAACAGGTTGAGGGTGTTGATCGCGTCTGCTGGCGCTGCACAACGCAGGTCACCAAGCGCGACCTGACGCAGTGGTTCTTCAAGATCACCGACTACGCCGATGAGCTCCTCTCCTTTGAGGGGCTCAACTGGCCAGAACCGATCCGCACAATGCAGACCAACTGGATCGGTAGGTCCGAAGGTGCCGAGGTGGACTTCACCGTGGCGAAGGCGGCGCATCACGCTGGCGGCGAGAAACTGCGCGTCTTCACCACGCGACCAGACACGCTACACGGTGCAACCTTCATGGTGCTCGCACCAGAACACGAGTTGGTTCAGAAGATCACATCACCCGCACAGCGCGCCGCCGTAGATGCGTACATTGAAGCAACGAAGCGCAAGTCAGAGATTGACCGCCTCACGATCTCAAAGGAGAAGAGCGGCGTTACCACTGGCGCGTTCGCGGTGAATCCTGTCAACGGCGAGGAGATCCCAATCTGGATCGCCGATTACGTCCTCGCCGGCTACGGCACTGGCGCGATCATGGCGGTCCCCGCACATGACGAGCGCGACTATGAGTTTGCGCAGCGCTTCAGCCTCCCGATCCGCACCGTTGTGGCTCCAGCCGAACTCGCCGCGACACCAGACGCGGTGCAGCTTCCGTATGCAGACAAGGGTGATGGCGCCGCCGTTGCGGTGAACAGCGGCGAGTGGAGTGGCGCCGCCTGGCCCGCCTCGTTTGAGCAGGCGGTCGCCTCAGTGCAAAAGGCGGGCGCAGGTAAGCGCACCACCACGTATCGGCTGCGCGACTGGCTGATCAGCCGCCAGCGCTACTGGGGGACGCCAATCCCGATCATCCACTGTGAGAAGTGCGGCCCTGTCGGCGTACCAGTCGATCAGCTCCCTGTGACGCTTCCAGATGATGTGGACTTCAAGCAGACGGGCGAGTCGCCGCTCAAGAGCGCAACGGCGTGGCTCAACGTGCCGTGCCCGAAGTGCGGCGGCCCTGGCCAGCGCGAGACAGACACGATGGACACCTTCGTTGACTCATCCTGGTACTGGTACCGCTACCTCTCGCCATCATTCACTGGCGGACCGGTAGACAAGAGCCTTGTTGATGCGTGGTGCCCTGTGGATCAGTACACCGGCGGTGCCGAGCACGCCGTGATGCATCTTCTCTATTCGCGCTTCTTCACCAAGGCGCTGCGCGACCTTGGGCTGATCAGCGAATCCGAACCGTTCACGCGCCTCTTCAATCAGGGGCAGATCCTCGGCAGTGATGGCGAGCGGATGAGCAAGTCGCGCGGCAACGTTGAAGATCCCGACGCGCTCGTTGCAAAGCACGGCGCAGACGCGGTGCGACTCTTCCTGATGTTCATGGGGCCGTGGGACCAGGGTGGTCCGTGGTCCGGGAGTGGCATCAGCGGCATCGTGCGCTTCCTTGGTCGCGTTTGGACACTGGCGCTCGATCCGCACGGAAAGGAGCCCGGCGATCCGAACGCCGGCACGCTGCCAAACGGTGAAGACCAGGCCGCCGCAGAGCTCAGCATCCGCCGCGCGGCGCATAAGGCGATCGCTGGCGTTGAGGCAGACATTGAAGCCTTCCGCTTCAACACTGCCGTGGCGAAACTGATGGAGTTCGCCAACGCCCTCTTCCCGTATCGCGGCAGCCCAATGGCTGGCGGCGCGGCGTGGAGCGAGGCGCTCGGCTACCTCTTGGCCGCCCTCTCCCCAATGGCGCCACACCTCGCCGAAGAGATGCACAGCCGCCTCCAGGCAGAACGCGGCATCGCCGTAAGCGATCCGAAGTGGCGCTCAATCCATCAGGCGAGCTGGCCAACCGTTGACGCCGCACTCCTCACCGACAGCACGCGTGAACTCCCCATCCAGGTCAACGGGAAGCTGCGCGACAAGCTCACCATCTCTGCCACCGCAACAGAGGCGGAAATCGAGGCACTCGCACTCGCATCCGATAAGGTGAAGATCGCCCTTGAGGGTCGACCCGTGAAGAAGGTGATCCACGCTGGTGGACGCCTCATCAACATCGTCGGATAGCAAGAAGAGAGCGGAGGTTCATCGTGAACGAGAAGGTCAAAATCGGCGCACTCATCTGGCCACAGTTCACCGAGTGGGCATCCATGCGCTCCATGGCCGTCACTGCTGATCGCGTCGGCTACGACAACCTCTGGACCTGGGACCACGTCTATCCGATCATCGGCAATCCGAACGGTCCAATCTTTGAAGGCTGGTCCACACTCGTCGCCTGGGCCGAAGCCACCAAGAACGTGCGCATCGGCCTGATGGTCGGCGCGAACACCTTCCGCGAGCCAGCGCTCACCGCAAAGCTCGCCACCACGCTCGATCACATCTCTGGTGGTCGCGCCATCCTCGGCATCGGCGCCGCCTGGTTCGAAGAGGAGCATCAACACTTTGGTCTGAACTTTGGCGACGGCTTCCCTGAACGTCTCCGCTGGTTGGGAGAGGCGCTTCCGATCATGCGCGGCATGTTGGACGGCACGGAGCCAACCGCAACCGGCCCACGCTACAAGTCACAGACCGTTCGCAACCTCCCAGCACCGGTGCAGAAGCACCTTCCGATCTTTATCGGTGGCGGTGGCGAGCAGGTGACGCTAAAGCTCGTGGCGAAGTACGGCGACGGCAACAATGTTGGCGGCACGCCAGAGCAGGTTGCGCATAAGGAAGAGGTGCTCTTGAAGCACTGCGCCGCCGTTGGCCGCAACCCAGACGAGATCGAACGCACCGTTGGTGTTGGGAACATGGTCATCCGCAACAACCCTGCCGAGGCGCAGAAGATCTACGAAGCGCAGTTCGGCAGGAACGGCATCTCACCACTCTGGGAGAACCAGCCTGTTGGCAGCGTCGACCAGATCGTGGAGCAGCTCGCCCCATACGTGAAACTCGGCTACAAGCACCTGATCGCCGGCTTCTCCACCCCGCACGATGAGGAGTCCCTCATCCGCTTCGCCGAAGAGGTGAAGCCGCAGCTGGAGAAGATTTAGCGACGTAACAAGAGCTTTATTGGGAATTAGATGCTGCAACTGGCTGATACGCTTTCGGTAAGTGACTATTCTCAATCTGTGCCTGCTGGGGCGACTTCCCCCGCCCCAGCCGCTACCATCGGCGCATGGCAAAGCCAACGAATCCTGCGGTACTCCTCGCCTGGGGCGATGACCTCCTCCTGATCGAGGAGGCGGTAGATGCGCTCGCGCAGCAGCTTGCTGCGGGCGGGATGGGGGCACCAGACCGCGTACGGCTGAAGGCTGAGGGGCGTGGCTCCGGAGACGGCGCGGCGGTGCTGAGCAACCTGGCGCAGAAGTTGGGAACGGGCGGCCTCTTCGGCGGCGGTTCGCTGATGGTGGTGGCAGGTGCCGGGCGACTTGCGCGAACCAAAGAACTACGCGGTGGGGTTGCGAGCGCACTCGCGAACATTGCGCCTGGGAACGCGGTGGCGCTTGTTGATCAACGCGCACGTCGGCCAAACCTGCGCGCTGCGCGTCCTGATGGACCTGGCGAACTTGGCCTGCTGGTACAGGACGTTGGCGGCGCGGTACTGAGCTGCATCTCGCCTGGACCTGGTGAGCTTGCGTCGTGGATCTTGCAACGTGCGCAGGCGGCAGGGCGCGAGATTGCTGGCGATGCGGCAAAAGATATTGCTGAGCGGCTCGGCGCAGAGGTGCGTGAGCCAGATCTTGATCGCAGTGGGATGCGGATGACGGCGGCGGTTGAGCTTGAGAAGTTGATGCTCGCGATGCCTACCGGAACGATCCCGCTGAAGGCGGTACAGCTCCTCGTTGCAGATCGTGGAGTTGGATCACTCTTCGCCTTTGCGGATGCGATCGTGGCGCGCAGTGGGCCACTCGCCGCACGGCATCTCGGTCGCGCAATCAGTGAGCCGGGGCCGATGGTGGTGGCGACGCTCCACCGCAAGATGCGCGACCTTGCACAGATTCACGGTGCGGTGATTGAAGAGGGGAAGTCGATCGGTCAGGTGGCGCGAGAGCTGCATATGCACGAGTTCCCCGCTGGAAAACTCGCTGATGCGGCGCGGCGCTGGAGTGCTCGAGAGATCTCCGATGCGATCACCGGCCTTGTAGAGCTTGACGCGGTCTCTAAGGGTGATGGTGAGCGTGCCTGGGGTCCGGCACTAACGCGATGGAGCGCCGCCCGAATCGGCTAGATCGCGCACAGGAAGGGACTTCTACTGAATTCGGAGCAGCACCTTTGCAGATGACCAGAGCTGCTCAAGCTTGTAGAAGTCGCGCTCTGGCGGCGTAAAGATGTGCACGATCACGGAGCCATAATCCAAGACGATCCAGTGGGATGACGGCGCGCGATGACGATGTGCTGGTGTGATCTCTTCGGCCGCAAGGCCATCAACGATGCTTGCCGTGATCGCTGCGAGTTGCGGTTCAGAGCCGCCAGTGCAGATCACGAAGGCTTCTGCAACCGTAGTCAGCCCGGCAACGTCAAGGACGATGATGTCGGCCGCCTTCTTATCTTCGGCTAGGAGGGCAACCTTCCGCGCAAGATCGTGGGGCTCAATGCTGCGTTGCTTCTGAATCACCAACTCAGCCTACCTGAGTGCTCACGTTGCTGGATCAACTGGGATGTCATCAGGCTCAATCGGTCGCTTCAAGATGAGTTCTGGTCGATCAAGGTAGAGGCCGCTCTTCTTGATGTAGTCGGCAACAGCACTAGGAACCAAGTAGCGGAGTGAGCGCCCGCGCGCCGCAAGCGCACGAAGCTCACGACTAGCGTGGGAGAGGTGGAAGCCGTCGAGGTAGAGGAAGCGATCCTCGCGTCCAGGGAAGTGACGCGTCAACCAAGCGCGATCCGGCGTTGGCGTTCCAGGTCGCGGCAGCGCGGCAACGCGAGCGAGGTCAAGGATTGCAGTTGGATCCTCCCACTCGTGGAAGCCGAGGAGTGATTCAACCGAGAGGATCAGGTAGAGCTCGTGCGGCTTCCCTAGTTCGGCAGTAGCGGCAAGATCTCGCAGGGTGTCAATCGTGTACGAAAGTCCAGGACGATCAAGCTCTGCACGGCTCAACTCAAAGTGTGGGTTTCCCGCAATGGCGAGTTGCACCATCTCGCAACGAATCACTGCGTCGGTGACACGATCGTTCACCTTGTGCGGTGGTCGCGCGGCGGGGACGAAGAGGACGCGATCAAGTTTCAGCAGGTCGCAGGCGGCCTGGCCGAGCGCAAGGTGTCCGTCGTGGATCGGATCAAACGTTCCGCCGAGGACGCCGATCTTACTCACTGGCTCCCCTCCGAACTGCCGGTTGCCGCCTCTTCAAGCGTCTCGCCAATCTCTTCCAGCTCTAGGTCGGCAACATCCGCCGCATCAGCAGCGTTCAAGAGGCCGCTATCGTCTGGGTCGTCCCACTCCAACGCAAGGTCGCCAATCAACACGGAGTCACCTGCACGGCATCCAGCCTTGCGGAGCGCCTCCTCAATCCCCTGTCGCTTCAGCTCGTGATGGAAGCGCTCGGCAGATTCATCGCGCGCGAAGTCGGTCTGATGCACCAAGCGCTCAATCGCCTTGCCGCGCACACGGAAGGCAACACCTTCACGGCTCACCTCAAATCCAGAGATTGCAATCGGATCGATGCGGTGCACCACCACACCAGCAGGTTCGGTTGGAAGCGAGAGTGTCTCAGCGTCAGGGAGGAGTCGTGCCAACTCTTTCCGGAGGGCGCCCACACCCTCACCTAGGGTGCCGCCAAGCGCTGAACAGGCGACGCTGTTGAGGCCGAGCTTGGCAAACCCTTCTTGTAGTTCGACGAGTCGCTCGTGGACACCAGGGCGGTCAATCTTGTTTAAGACGATCAGCGTGGTCTTCTCAAGGAGCGCAGGGTTATGCGCAGAGAGTTCGTCACGAATGATCCCTGCGTCGCGCAGCGGGTCAGCGGCGGAGGCGTCAACAACGTGGACCAGGATCCGCGTGCGTGAGGCGTGACGCAAGAAGGCGAAGCCGAGTCCAGCCCCCATTGATGCACCTTCAATCAGCCCTGGGAGATCAGCGATAGTTGGACGACGACCATCCTCTAAGCCGAGTTCAAGAACGCCAAGGTTCGGCTCGAGTGTGGTGAATGGGTAGTCGCCAATCTTCGGCTGTGCCGCGGTGAGCGCAGCAAGCGTGGTGGACTTCCCCGCGTTCGGGAGGCCAACGAGTCCAACGTCGGCGATCAGGCGCAGCTCAAAGCGCACGGCGCGCACCTCACCAGGCTCCCCCTTCTGCGCGTGACGTGGTGCCTGATGCGTTGAGGTCACGAAGTGCGCGTTCCCGAGGCCGCCGCGTCCACCTTTGACGATCATCACGCGCTGTTCACGCGAGACGATGTCGGCGATCAGGTCGCCGCTCACGGCGTCGAAGATTGCAGTGCCAGGCGGGACGCCGATCTCTAGCTCTCTCCCCGCCTTCCCGTGTGACTGCTTATTGCCACCGTTCCCACCATCTCCCGCGGTGAGAAAGCGCTTCTGCTCAAAGTCGCGCAGCGTGGTCTGGCCAGTGTCTACAGAGACATAGACGCTGCCGCCACGTCCGCCGTCACCACCGTCCGGGCCTCCACGCGGAACATGTGACTCGCGCCGCATCGTAGAGGCACCGTCGCCACCTCGCCCAGCTGTGAGGTGGAGATCTACAACGTCAAGAAACACACGCCCTACGGGAGGAAACGCGCCGGATTGTAAAACGTTGAACCACTGGAGAGCGGGTAGCCACG
>OFSF01000361.1_pt1 | contig 17980 bp, 17 predicted proteins | sample 1543271 | NCBI WGS metagenome assembly OFSF01 (sample SAMN07774227, study PRJEB24372) | wastewater metagenome | isolation source: Exp Tend VB 100WW | collected 2016-02
TGCATAAGTAGTCGTGCCAGAATTTTCTTCAAAAATCAGGTCGCTAGCCACGCCGTTTGACTCTAAAAATTTGCGCGAAGCGGCCGCCTCGGTGAATCGATCACCTTCTTGCTTGCCACCGGTGACCACGATGTACGAAGCCAAGTTGAGGTTCCATAATTCGAGCGCGTGGTCGAGGCGAGCCTGCAGTTGTGGCGATGGTCGACCGTCATATTGGGCAGCGCCCAACACAACTATTGCGTCGACTGGTTGGCGATCGGCACTTCGACCCGTGTTCCACACTTGCAACAACGAGACCAAAAAGTAAACCGCCGCAATCAAAACAGTTATACCAAGCGACTGAAGAACTCGTCGCAACTTCATTGATTAAAACTCGCTCAAACCTTTTTGGCGAGCGCGACATCAATTCGCTTGAGTGTTGCGTCTCGACCCAACATCGCAATCGGTTCGAACAATGGCGGACCAACACTGCGCCCAGTTACGGCAACCCGCAAAGGCGCTTGCAACTTGCCGAGTTTCAGCGTGTGCTTCTCGCCAACTGCCTCAACAACTGCTTTGAGTGCATCAGGTGTGAACTCGCATGTCTTGAAAGCATCGCGAATTTCGATCAATGTTGCGCTCGCCCACTCTGGTGCGAACGCTTTAGTAAAGGCAGCATCATCAATTGTCGGCAAATCACAAAACAAGAAATCAACCATGCTCGGCACTTCTTGCAGTAGTTGCACGCGAGTCTGAATTAATGACGCAATTTCGGCGAAGACTTTGGCGTCGTAAGTTGCGGCAGACCACGGCGCCTTCTCGCCAAGAAGCCACGGTTCACATGCCGCAATGAAGTCACCCAACGACATCGCGCGAATGTAATCGGCATTAAACGATTGCAACTTTATAATGTCAAAAAATGCTGGCGAATGATTCACGCTGCTGAGTGAAAACTCGGCAACTATTTTTTCAAATGGCACTATCTCTGTGTCGCCAGTCGGCGCCCAACCCAATGTCATCAAATAGTTTTTCATCGCGTCAGCAAGTACACCCTCTTCGCGATATTGCTCGACAGCCACTTTGTCACGACGTTTTGAAAGTTTCTTGCGCTGTTCGTTGACCAAAACTGGCACGTGGGCCCAACTCGGTGGCGTGACACCTAGAGCCTGCCAAATCATCTGTTGTTTTGGTGCATTTGGAAGGTGCTCTTCTGCGCGAACAACGTGCGTGATCGCCTGATTTATGTCGTCAACAACGTTTGCGATCAAGAAAACTGGCGAACCATTGCTGCGCAACAAAACAAAGTCTTCGATCGTTGCGTTATCGAATTCAACTTTTCCTCGAACTTGGTCTTCGACAATCGTCGAACCCTCTGGCACACGAAATCGCAACACGTGACCAGCCCCAGGTCCAAGACCACGATCGCGCGAATAGCCGTCGTAGCCCTGTTTGCCAGTTTCCTTTGCCCGCTTCTGAATATCTTCGGTCGACAAATCGCAGTAATAAGCCTTGCCCTGTTCGAAGAGTTTTTCTGCTGCCGCGACGTGCAAAGCCGCATTTGCCGACTGAAAATACGGGCCTTCAAAGTGTGAATCATGACCGTCGATGCCCAGCCATGCGAGTGCGTCAAGAATGCCCTGCGTCCACTGCGGATTATTTCTTGAGTCGTCTGTGTCTTCAACGCGCAAAACGAACACACCATTGGTCTGTAGCGCAAGAATCCAGTTGTAAAGCGCAGTTCGTGCGCCACCGACGTGAAAATAGCCCGTAGGTGATGGCGCAAATCGATATCGCGGTGACTGTGCCATTCGTCTTAAGGCTATCTCGGTGGGCGTAGTTGACCGAGACACAACTATCGTTGAATGCATGGCAAAGAAATCTTTAGAGCACGAAGGTCACCCAGATCACCGAGCACTCGCAGGTGGATCGGCACGCGCCGGTGTTTTCGGTTTCAGTGACGGTTTAGTTTCTAACGTTTCTTTGATTATTGGTTTTGCTGCCGGTGGTGTTGACGCAAGTGTGGTTCGCCTTGCTGGTATCGCAGCGGCCGTCGCCGGTGCAGCCAGCATGGCCGCTGGTGAATGGGTTTCAATTAGCGCTCAAAACGAACTCGTCGAGCGCGAGATGGCACTTGAACTTCGCGAACTCAAAATTCACCCTGAAGCCGAGACTTCTGAACTCGCAGCGATGTATCGCCAACACGGAATGTCGCGTGAACAGGCCGCTGCGTCGGCACGAGAAGTTATGCGCGACCCCGAACGTGCCGTCATCGTGCATGCGCGAGAAGAATTCGGTCTTGACGCTGGCAACTTGCCGAACCCGTTTCAAATCGGACTCATCTCACTGATCACGTTTTTAGCCGGCGCGATGTTGCCAGTTCTACCTTGGATATTTGGCAGTGGAAGCGCAGCAAAATATTCGTCAGTGATTGTCGCAATAATCGCTGCATCAATCGCCGGATACGTGATTGGCCAACAAGCTGAACGTTCAAAAATTTCGAGCGCGGTTCGTCAAGTTGCAATCATGCTCTTGGCAGTTGGCGTTACCTACATAATTGGTCGCCTCGTCGGCGTAACAATCAACTAAAGAGTTTGACCTCATGACAATCGGCCAACAGACAAATGTTTTCGGTGAGCCAATTGAACCTTGCAGTTTTGATCCAATCACGGGCTACTACCGAACAGGATGTTGCGAAACTGGTGGCGACGACACGGGCATTCACACCGTCTGCGCGGTGATGACTGCTGAGTTTCTTGAATACTCAAAATCAGTCGGCAACGATCTTTCGACACCAATGCCTCAATATGGTTTTTCGGGTCTCAAGCCTGGTGACCAATGGTGCCTCTGTGCGCAACGTTGGCAAGAAGCCTTCGAAGCTGGCAAGGCGCCAAAAGTTAAATTGCGCTCAACGCACACTTTGACACTTGAATTCGTGTCGCTTAAAGACTTACAAAAACACGCGATCGACGACTGAAAATTAGGCGCTTAAGCGCCAGTCAATGCACGCCAACTACCGGGCATACCTGTGCGAACTTGTTCTGGGGTCATCAACATCGTGCTCTCAGGCACCATGTCAACAAGTTCGCGCAACTCTGAATAGTGATGAGCGGCGTCACCCAAACCAGTAAAAAGTGTTTTGCGTCGCGCGACCAGATCTGCTGGTGGGTCAAGCAACATCCACCCCCAGATGCCAAATGCAATTGTCAGATCATGAATCACCGGGGCGCGACCAAATCGAGATGCACGACGCAGTGCGATTGCGAGCACGCCGCGAATTGCATCATCTGCTGACTCGCCTTGTTGTAAGACGATTGAGTCACGCAGACCTTCGGCAAGTTTCAATGCATAACCCTGGTCTGGTCCTTGATGACCAAGTTTCAACCCTGTCGGCTGGCGTGTCTTGATTGCAGCCGGGCGATCGTTGCGCCACGGAGAGGGAATGTGATCTGGCGATGAGTAGCTTCTTGGACGATCCGTCGGATCAATCGGCGTGAACTTTGGTGCTGCCATAACGCGACCAGCCTAGAACATTTATCGCGAAATCAAGATTGCAAATGCAAAAGACCGAACACGAGCGACTCTTCGAGTGCGCGCCATGAGGCTTCAATTATGTTCGCCGAAACACCGATTGTTGTCCATGTTCGCTCGCCATCGGTGGCGTCAATCAAAACGCGAGTCACCGCGCCAGTTGCTGAACCTGAGTCAAGAATTCGAACTTTATAGTCGGTCAAGTGCACACGCTCTAGTTGCGGATAACTCGCGCGCAACGCTTCGCGCAAAGCAGTATCAATTGCATTAACGGGGCCATTGCCTTCAGATGTGCAAACGTTTCGCGATTCTCCAACCCAAACCTTGACCGTGGCCTCTGTGGTGAATACTCCAGAGGCGGCTTCATCGGTGATCACGCGCATCGACTCGACTTTGAAAAATGATTGACTCCAACCAGCGGCGCGACGCATCAGCAACTCGAGGGACGCATCGGCGGCTTCAAAGTGATAGCCCTCAAACTCGAGACGCTTGAGATCGTCAATTACTTGACCGATTGCCTGACCGTCTAAATTGATGCCAAGTTCTTGTGCCTTCATCGTGATCGTTGCGCGACCGGCCATCTCTGAAACCAAAAAGCGTGTGCCGTTGCCAACGAGTTCTGGCGAAACATGTTCGTAGGCGTCTTTTGCACGAGCAATCGCTGAGACATGCAAGCCTGCTTTGTGCGCGAACGCAGAGACGCCGACGTATGGTGCTTGCGGATTCATCGGACGATTCAAAACTTCGGCAACGTGGTTGCTGACCTGCGTGAGACGCTCAAGATGACCTTCTGGCAAACACTTGTAGCCAAGTTTTAATTGCAAGTTAGGAATGACCGTCGTCAAGTTTGTGTTACCTGTGCGCTCGCCCAAACCATTTAGCGTGCCTTGCACATGACGTGCACCACTGGCCACTGCTGCAAGTGAGTTAGCAACAGCGCAACCTGTGTCGTCATGACAGTGAATGCCGATCACGACATCGTTACCGATGTGGCGACGAACATCAGCGACAATCTTTTCAACTTCGCTCGGCAATGATCCGCCATTTGTGTCGCAGAGAACGAGGTGTGTCGCGCCGTTAATTACGGCCGCTTCAAGCACGCGCAGTGAATATTCTGCGTTGTGCTTGTAGCCATCGAAGAAGTGCTCCATGTCGACGAGCACACGTCGCTCGTTAGCCACAAGGTATTTGACCGAGTCACTGACCATTGCCACGCCCTCATCAAGCGTTGTCTGCAATGCCTGCTCTACGTGATACGCCGAACACTTGGCAACGATGCAAACTGCCTTCGTCTCGGCTTCAATCAGATTGCGCAGTGTTGCGTCGTCGTCAACTTTGCCTAATGGACGACGAGTTGAACCAAATGCGACAAGCGTCGAAGTCTTAAGTTTTAGCTCAGTTCGGGCACGAGAAAAGAACTCGATATCTTTTGGGTTCGCACCGGGCCAGCCGCCCTCAATGTAGTGAACACCGAGAAAATCAAGTTGCTCGGCGATTCGAAGCTTGTCTTGAACACTCGCCGAAACACCTTCGACCTGCATGCCGTCGCGCAAGGTTGTATCGAAAACCTCGACAAGTTCGCGTGCATCAGACATAAGTTATTTGGCTAACTCACACCATTGCTTGTAACGATCGTCTTGCCCTCGCACTGCTTTTGCATATGTTGCCGCAATTGCTTTTGTCATCGGACCAGGACATGGGATGGTGCGCTCATCGACCGAATTGACAGAGCCAACTTCAGCCGCGGTTCCGCAAACGAAAATTTCGTCGGCAATATAGAGATCGCTTCGAGCGATATTCTCGACACGAATTTCAAAACCCAAGTCACGAGCGATTTTTGTGACGCTCGACTGAGTGATGCCTTCAAGTGCGCCTGCAGAAAGCGGTGGAGTCATAATCACGCCGTTGCGCACACAAAAAATATTTTCGCCCGTGCACTCGGCAACCAAACCATTTGGTGAAAGCATGATCGCCTCGTCGTAACCCGCTTTAAGTGCTTCTACTTTTGCGAGTGACGAGTTGACGTAGTTACCAACTGTTTTTGCTGCGGGTGGCATCGTGTTGTGGTCGTGACGTGTCCATGAAGAGATCTTCATGCGCACACCTTTTTGCACTGCATCGTCGCCAAGGTACGCACCCCATGGCCAACATGCGATCGCCACGTCGACTTTGCACGGCAACGTATTGAGACCCATTTCGCCATAGCCGTAATAAGCAAGTGGCCGAATGTAACAAGATGGCAACCCCGTCGACTTCACGGTTTGCTTGACTGCGTCAACAAGTTCTTCGACTGAATATGGCAATTCCATGCCAACAATTTTTGCGCTGTTGTGCAGACGCTTCATGTGGTCGGTCAAGCGAAAGACAGCCGGGCCGTCTTTGGTTTCATAGGCGCGAATACCTTCGAAGACGCCAGTGCCGTAATGCAAAGTGTGAGTCAAAACATGCACTTTGGCGTCGTCCCAATTGACGAGCGAACCATTCATCCAAATTTTTGGCGTAGTTGTAATTGGCATTTTTTCTCCTAAAGACTTCTAAATAATGCTACTAGCGAGTATTTAAATACTGGCTTTGACACGTCGGGCGATTTCATCGCCGACCGCAATCGTTGAGCCCGAAACAGGTTCAACACAGGCACTTCGCAGTGCTTGTGCGCCATTGGTCTCACCAAGAAACTCGAGCATGTGCGCTGCCGACAAAATCGCTGCAACTGGATTAGCGACACCTTTGCCCGCAATATCTGGCGCCGAGCCATGCACCGGTTCGAACATCGAAGGCCCGCTGCGAGTCGGATTCAAGTTTGCAGACGACGCAACACCAATGCCGCCAGACACTGCACCACCCAAGTCGGTGAGAATATCGCCGAACAAATTGTCGGTGACGATCACGTCATAGCGATGCGGGTCTTGAACGAAATAAATGCACGCAGCATCAACATGGTTGTATGCCGTAGCGACGTCTGAGAACTCGGTAGCAACACGATCAAACGTGCGCTGCCACAAGTCGCCGGCAAAAGTAAGAACATTTGTCTTGTGCACCAGTGTCAAGTGTTTGCGACTGCGAGTTCGCGCAAGTTCAAATGCGTAACGCACGCATCGCTCGACGCCTCTTGCCGTATTCACACTGCCTTGTGTTGCAACTTCGTGTTCAGTTCCGCGACGCAACACACCGCCTTCGCCAACGTATGGTCCTTCGGTGTTTTCGCGAATCACAACAAAGTCATGCGGCTTTGTGTGCCCAGGTGCCGTGCCCAAAAACGGACGACGATTTATATATAGGTCTAACTCAAAGCGCATCTTGAGCAACAAGCCGCGCTCGATAACACCCGGCGGAACTCCCGGTGTGCCGACTGCGCCAAGCAGAATCGCATCAAACTTTCGCAATTCGTCAAGAGTCGAGTCAGACAGCACTTCGCCGTCTCGCAAATATCGCGCACCACCCAGGTCAAAATTTGTTGTTGAGAGTTTCACACCCGAAGCAGAAACAACTTTTAACGCCTCGGCCACAACTTCTGGACCAATGCCGTCACCACCGATCACCGCGACGCGATGACTACCCGCAGAGTCACCCGACTTGTTGTTTGTTTTTTGCGAAACCATGCCTCAATCGTACGGCGCAAACACGAGGCATTAACGGCTAGCAACTTGGCGCCATCTAGATAGCATTTTCGGGGTAATGATCCACAAACTCTCCCGCAAAACCTTTGAACGGTTACGTGACGAACATGCCGACCTGACGACACGCGGTCGCATCGTGGCGGCCGAGAAAATTGCGCGTGCTCGCGAACACGGCGACTTAAAAGAGAACGGCGATTACCACGCAGCAAAAGACGAACACGGTCACATGGAAGGTCGCATTCGCCAACTTGAATCAATCCTCGAAAATGTTGAGATAATCGAACCATCTAAAGATGGCACCGTCAGCATCGGCATGATCGTAAGTGTGTTGTATGACGGCGATGATCCTTCGATGGCCGAAAGCTATTTGATTGGACACATCGAAGAAACCAGTGACGCGCCGGTGATGAGCCCGACTTCTCCCCTCGGCTCGGCACTACTGGGTGCAAAGGCTGGCGACATGGTTGTTTACGATGCACCAAACGGCAAATTGAAAGTCAAAGTATTAGAGACACGACCACAGTGATTAAAGAAACTGTGGCGCCACTGGCCGGTTTGCCACCGGGCTACGAAATCGAACTTCCGGGTCGCGGAAAAACTTTCTATCGTGAGAAGAAAGGCCCCGCTGGTGCGCCGACACTTTTGCTTTTGCACGGCTGGACCGCAACTGCCGACCTGAACTGGTTCACATGTTTTGACGCGCTGAGCGAAAACTTCAATGTCATCGCACTTGATCAACGCGGACACGGTCGAGGAATTCGCACTAAATCAAATTTCAAACTTGAAGACTGCGCCGACGATGCCGCAGCGTTGGCCGACGTGCTGGGCATCTCAACTTTTATTCCCGTTGGTTATTCGATGGGCGGAACAATCGCTCAGTTGTTGTGGCAACGACACGAGCAACGCGTGCGCGGCATCGTGTTGTGTTCAACGGCGAGCCACTTCGCGAAATCAGGCCCAGAGAAATTAAGTTTTTTTGGTCTCACAGGTTTGGCTGCGCTATCGCGACTCACAACACCACAAGCGCGCACCTGGCTAACAGACCAACTTTATTTGCAACGCAAGTCAAACGGTTTGGCGCCATGGGCCGTGCAACAAATTGCGAGCCACGACTGGCGTCACATTCTTGAGGCCGGTAGTGCAATCGGCAATTTTGACTCGCGCGAGTGGCTATCAAAATTCGATGAACCTGCTGCTGTTGTAATCACAACCGAAGATGGCGTTGTCGCGCCGAGTCGTCAAACTGAGTTATATCAGTTGATAAACAACGTTGAAGTTTTCGAAGTTCACGGTGGCCACAATGCCGTGTTCGCCAAGAAAGAATTCTTTGTACCGAATCTTGTTGAAGCATGCATGTCGGTTTATTACCGATCGCTTTAAACCTCTTCGCTTAGTCAAGGCTCTCGCGGCTGACCACAACCTTGGGGTCGCACCACAAGTTGTTGACTGCATCGGCCAAACTGCCCCGCGCCGAGCCGGCATCGGTGACGATGTCGTCGGGTGTGTCGGCAAAACGCAAGACCGACGCCACACCATCGTCACAGACCACAACAACTAGTCGAACTCGGCGTCGCTGCGGGTGTTGGCTTGGTGGCACTTCATCGTCGGTCGTCTCGTGATCGTCGTGATCGTCGTGGTCTTGTCGCGAGATCGGCGCGGCCCAACCACAAGTTAGAACAACTGCGGCGTCAAACATGCGGGCAATTGCACTGCTCGGAGCATCGAGTAGTTCGTAAACATCGCCGTGCTCGGCAAGAAAACTTATTCGCAGCGCGCCGTCTTCATGACTTGCAACTCCGTTTGCATTGACGATGCTGACGCCATAGAGACGAGCACGCGGTAGATCGAAACCGTCGAGCGAAGTGTGCAGGCTCGCTTCAACACATGTGGCTAGATCGATTGGCTTGGCGCGCACAGTCGCCGACTTTTTGGTGTCTTTTTGCATGCGACCGATGTGTACCAAGGCACAAAATCTCGGCTCGCACCATGAAACTCTCTAACGGCTCTGCATTTGCGCTGGCTCGTTGCAATATGTGACATTGATGAACGTTTTGTTGCTGGTTGAATAGAACGGTGAGTTTGCAGCCAAAAACCCTTGCCCAAAAGATTTGGGATCGCCACGTGGTCAGCTCGGGGCAAAATCAACCAGACCTTATATATATCGACTTGCACCTGATTCACGAAGTGACGAGCCCGCAGGCATTTGATGGTTTGCGTTTGGCCCAACGAACGGTTCGTCGCCCAGATTTGACTGTCGCCACCGAAGACCACAACGTGCCGACTGAAAACATTCATCTGCCGATTGCCGATGAGATCTCGGCAAAACAAATTGCAGTGTTGCGCAACAACGCCAAAGAATTCAAGATCACGTTGTATCCGATGGGTGACCCAGGTCAAGGCATCGTGCACGTAATTGGTCCTGAACAAGGGCGCACATTGCCAGGCATGACAATTGTTTGCGGTGACAGCCACACAGCAACACACGGCGCGTTTGGTGCACTCGCATTTGGCATCGGCACAAGCGAAGTTGAACATGTTCTTGCAACACAGACTTTGCCTCAAGCACGACCAAAGTGGATGAGCGTGACGGTTGATGGCATCGCGCCAAACGGAGTTACCGCAAAGGACATAATCCTTGCGGTGATCGGCGAAATCGGCACGGGCGGCGGCATCGGCCACGTGATCGAATATCGCGGCGCAGCAATTCGCGCACTCTCAATGGAAGGTCGCATGACCGTTTGCAATATGTCGATCGAAGCTGGCGCGCGCGCAGGTCTTGTTGCCCCAGACGAAACGACTTTCAATTATTTGCGAGGTCGCGAATTCGCTCCAACTAGCGCAGAGTTCGACACTGCGATCGCCGACTGGAAGACGCTTCGCACAGATGATGGCGCCGTATTCGACAAAGAAGTGACGATTGATGCGAGCAAACTTTCACCACACGTAACTTGGGGCACTAACCCCGCGCAAGTTGTGGCTCTAAACGGTCGCGTGCCTTCGCCAAGTGACTACAGCGATGCGACCGAGCGCGACAGCGTGACGCGCGCGCTCGAATACATGGGCCTAAGTGCCGGCACCGCGATTCGCGACATCAAAGTCGACACAGTTTTTATTGGATCATGCACGAATTCGCGAATCGAAGACTTGCGCGCAGCGGCCGACGTCGTGCGTGGGCGAAAAGTAAAAGTCAAACGCGTCATGGTCGTGCCAGGCAGCCATGCTGTCAAGTTGCAAGCCCAAGCCGAAGGCCTTGACAAAGTGTTTATCGACGCAGGCATCGACTGGCGCGAACCTGGTTGCTCAATGTGTCTGGCGATGAACCCCGACAAACTCGCACCGCAAGAGCGTGCAGCCAGCACATCAAATCGCAACTTCGAAGGTCGCCAAGGTCGTGGCGGCAGAACACACTTGGTCTCGCCTGCTGTTGCTGCTGCAACCGCAGTGGCCGGCCACTTCGCATCGCCCGAGGATTTGTAGTGAAAGCAGTGCGCATAATTTCGGGGCGCGGTGTGCCGCTCAAGCGCAGCGATGTCGACACCGATCAAATTATTCCGGCCGAGTGGTTGAAGCGCGTTGAGCGCACAGGTTTCGAAAAAGGACTCTTTTCGACTTGGCGCGACGACCGCAACTTCGTGCTCAACGACGAACGATACGCAGGTGCATCAATTTTGGTTGCAGGCAAAAGTTTTGGTGTCGGCTCGTCGCGCGAACACGCCGTGTGGGCGATTCAACAAGGTGGCTTCAACGCAGTAATCGCGCCAAGCTTCAGCGATATCTTTCGCAACAACTGTGGAAAAAACGGTTTGATTGTCGTTGAATTAGCCGAACAAGTTGTCGCCAAACTTTGGAGCATCATCGAAACTGATCCGCAAACTGAAATCACGGTCGATGTCGAAAAACTTTTGGTAGAAGTGCCGAGCCACGGCTTAAGCGAGAAATTTGCGATGAACGCCGATACTCAGAATCGATTTTTAAACGGTCTTGACGACATCGCAATTTCGTTGAAGCACAGTGATGCGATTACTGCGTTTGAAAAGTCGCGCCCGACTTGGTTCGCCGCTAAAAAAACGAACTGAGATCAGCCAGTCGCTTGTCGTTTGAGAAGACTTCGATTGGGGCCTGGGCTTCAAGACGAAGTCCGCGCTGAATAATTCGACACGTCGTGTGTTGGTTGTATTCAGCCAACGTCACTGCCCAACCGTCTTTGCCAGCGCGCGCGGTTCGACCCGAACGATGTAAATACGTTTTGACTTCTAGTGGCGGCACATAGTGAACGACAATGCTCACATCATCAATGTCAATGCCACGTGCCGCGACATCGGTACAGACCAAAATATTGAGCTCGCGTTGGGCGAACTTGCGCAACGATCTCTCGCGCGCGCCTTGAGCCATATCACCGTGAAGCGCCGAGACTTTTTCACCGAGACTTGCCAAATCATCAGAGACTTTGTCGCACGCACGCTTGGTGTCGCAGAAAACTACGGTCTGACCGCCAGCGCGAGCCATTGCGGCAATCACCCGATTTTTATCCATGTGGTGAACACCAAGAAATAAATGGCGCATCGTGCCAACTGTGTCGGTTGGTGCATCAATGCTCACTTCATTTGGCGTCTTCATATATCGCTTGACAAGAGTTGCAACTTGGCCATCAAGAGTCGCCGAGAACAACATTGTTTGATGCTCTTTGGTGACGTGGCGCAGAACCCACTCGACTTGTGGCATGAAACCTTCGTCGGCCATTCGGTCTGCTTCGTCAAGAACAATGACCTCAACTTCGCTGAGATCGGCCTCACCAGTTTTCATCAGATCGATCAGCCGCAGTGGTGTAGCAATGATGACTTCAACACCGCGCGCAAGTTGCTCGACTTGTTTTTCGCGTGCCGCCCCGCCATAAATCGCCACGACTTGAACGCCGCAATGCACAGCGATCGGCGCCAGAACATCGGTGACCTGCACAGCGAGTTCGCGAGTCGGCACAAGTACGACGCCACGCGGTTTTCTTGGCGAGGCCTTTTGAGTAACGCGCTCGATGATCGGCACACCAAAGGCCAAAGTCTTGCCCGAGCCGGTGCGGGCCCGACCGCAGAGATCTTGACCCGTCAGCGCAACTGGAATCGCCTCAGTCTGAATCGCGAACGGAGCAGCGAAGCCCGCCGCAGCCAAACCAGCGTCAACTCGCGCGCTGACGCCGAGAGCGAAAAAGCCTGTCGGGGTCTGCACGGCCGCACGCGTATTCGAACTCGAGCCGATATTTCCACTGGCATTTTCAGTTGACTCGCCTGCTGGGCGCGAAGACTGCGGACGACGGGGCGACTGTGGTGCGCCGCGCCGCGATTTGGGGTCAGACATGTGAACTCTCAGACTACCAACCTGAGTTCACTGACTCGTGAGTCAGTTTTGGCTGACCACTCAGACAGTAGACAAACTGTGACGATGTGTGTAGGGTCAAAAATTGTGTTTAACGAAACTACAGATCAGATTCTTCTTGACGAGCCACTCTTCAGTGGTCGCAAAGGCATCGTCTATGACTGGCAAAAATTATTGTTGCCGTCTGCAACTGTTTTCGAAGCATCACTTCAAACTCTTCTAAACGCTGGCAAGGACGACTCCGCCCCGCGATACGCGTGAACGCGCAAGCGCGCCCAACTCGGGTGCTTGTTCTGGGTTGTGGTTCGGTTGCGCAGTGCGTAGTACCGCTTTTAATTCGTGATCTAAAGCTTGAGCCAAGTTCAATAACAATCGTTGACTTTGTCGACAATCGTCATCGCGTTGCAGACTCTCTAGCCAAAGGAGTCAAATACGAAATCGGTCAGGTGACTCGCGAGAATCTCGACAGTTTTCTTTCAACCCGCGTTTCAGAAGGCGAAATTTTATTAGACCTCGCCTGGAATATCGACGGCCCAACAATTCTTGAATGGTGTCGAATTCGTGGTGTTCGATATCTAAATACAAGTGTTGAATTGTGGGACCCTTATTACGACATGGCGGCAACAAAGCCGCTTGACCGCACGCTGTATGTGCGCCATCAATCAATCCGCAAAATGATTGCAAAGTGGGGCTCAAACAAAGGGCCAAGCGCGGTTGTCGAACACGGCGCAAACCCCGGGTTGGTTTCGCATTTCGCCAAGCAGGCGTTGTTCGAAATTTCAAACAAAATCTTGGCCGATGGTCGCGCGGGTTCGCGACAAAGCGCAATTGAATCTGCACTAGCCACCGAGTCTTTCGATCGTTTGGCGATGCTGACCGGCACGCGCGTGATTCACATCAGCGAACGCGACACACAAATAACAAACGAGCCAAAGCGCGTCAATGAATTTGTCAACACTTGGTCGGTTGAAGGTTTCTACGAAGAAGGCGTTGCACCTGCCGAGATGGGTTGGGGCACGCACGAACGATGGATGCCGGCCAATGCCCACGTTCATGCCGACGACGGCCCGTGCAATCAGATTTGTTTGGCGCAACCCGGCATGGAGACGTGGGTTCGCTCGTGGGTGCCGAGTGGCGAAATTCTCGGAATGATCATTCGTCACGGCGAGAGTTACACGATGAGCAATCACTTGACTGTGCGCGATGATTCGGGCAAGGCGATTTATCGTCCGACAGTGCATTATTCGTATTGCCCTTCAAACGAAGCGATCAACAGCGTGCTCGAACTTCGCATGCGCAACTGGGAACGTCAGCCTGAACAACGAATCATGAACAACGAAATCATTTCAGGTCGCGACGAATTGGGTGTGTTGTTGCTGGGTCACGACTACACCGGTTGGTGGACTGGCACGAGATTGTCGATCGACGAAGCACGATCAATCGTTGACGGTCAAAGTGCGACGACGTTGCAAGTTGCTGGTTCTGTCGTCGCCGCAATTAAGTGGATGATTGTGAGCCCGAACGAGGGCGTATGCGTGCCCGATGACCTGCCGTGGAAGTCGGTGTTGGCAGACGCCCGGCCGTACATCGGCGAGATTCACAGTGCGCCGACCGATTGGGATCCACTAAAGACGCGCAACGATTTGTTTCCTGGCTTTGGCAACACGAGTCGGCTTGATTTGACCGACCCATGGCAATTCAAGAACTTTCTCTCTCCAACACCGAGTTGACCTGCCGCCAAATGGCGTGCAGCTTGGTAGCCGTGCTGCTCGATAGCCGTGCATTTGGCGTTCAGTTGCCATTGCCGCGATTTGCGGGCAGACTAGAGATGATGATTTCACGAAACGAGCTTCTACTTACGTAACGGCGCAGTCGCATATCACTGCAGCCGCACCCTCTGAGCCAAAAGGCCCAGGGGGTTTTCTTTTTACCAAACTTAAACCGAAACGAGAAACAAAATGCCACCAAAGCCAAGTCAGCCTCGCAAGATGGAATTCGAGAAATATTCGCATGCAGTGCCGCTGGTTCTCGCCGACCGCACATGGCCAAATCGCATCATTGATAAAGCCCCACTGTGGTGTTCGGTTGACTTACGCGACGGCAACCAAGCGTTGATCGACCCGATGGACCCGGAGCGCAAACTGCGAATGTTCAAGACACTCGTGAAGATGGGCTTCAAAGAAATTGAAGTTGGGTTTCCTTCGGCGAGTCAACCCGATTACGACTTCGTGCGATTGCTGATTGAGCAAGATTTGATTCCTGAAGACGTGACGATTCAAGTTTTGGTGCAATGTCGCCGTGAGTTGCTCGAGCGCACTTACGAGTGTCTTGTTGGTGCGCCGCGCGCAATCGTGCACTTTTACAACTCGGTCAACCCGTTGCAACGACGCGTTGTGTTCGGTCTCGATAAAGCCGGCGTTGTCGATATTGCAACGAGCGCGGCCAAGATTTGTCGCGAACTCGAGAGCAAACTTGTCGGCACGGCAGTTCGTTATGAGTATTCTCCAGAAAGTTTCACTTTGGCTGAACCTGATTTCGCAGTTGAAATTTGCGAATCAGTAATGCAAGTAATCGAGCCAACTGTTGACCGCAAGATCGTGTTGAACTTGCCGGCAACTGTCGAGTGCTACTCGCCCAACGTTTACGGTGACGTGATCGAATGGTTCGGCCGCACGGTGCCACGTCGCGACAAACTCGTGTTGTCGCTTCACCCCCACAACGACCGTGGATGCGCGGTTGCTGCCGCCGAATTTGGTGTGATGGCTGGCGCAGATCGCGTTGAAGGCACGTTGTTTGGCAACGGCGAACGCACCGGCAACGTCGACATCATCACCTTGGCGATGAATTTGTTTACGAACGGTGTTGATCCGCAACTAGATATTTCAGATATCGATGCGTTGCGTCGCGATGCCGAATATTGCAACCGATTGGCCGTGCCTGAGCGCCAGCCTTATGCGGGCGATCTCGTCTACACCGCGTTTTCGGGAAGCCATCAAGATGCAATCAAGAAGGGCCTCGACGCGCTGCCAAAGGATTATGACAAGTGGGCTGTGCCGTATTTGCCGATTGACCCTAAACACGTGGGTCGCACTTATGAGGCTGTGATTCGCGTGAACAGTCAGTCGGGCAAAGGTGGCGTTGCATATGTGATGCAGACCGAACACGGCTTTGCATTGCCGCGCAGATTGCAAGTCGAGTTCTCAAAAGCGATTCAAAACATCACCGAAGACTCGGGCACAGAAATTGCACCAGACGTGATGTGGTCGGCATTTGAGCGCGAATATTTGACGGCGTCAAAGTTCAAACTCGAGAGCCACGAAATGCGCAGCGACTCAAAAGGCACAACCACAATCAGCGCACAGATGTTGGTCAATGGTGCACCACGCACATTGACCGGCGAAGGCAACGGACCAATTGATGCGTTCGTGCATGCATTGCGCAAAGAATTTAATGTCGTTTTCGACGTGAAAGATTATGTTGAACACGCTTTGAGTCAAGGCTCTGAAGCAATGGCTGTTGCATATATCGAAGGCGCCGATGCCGAAGGCAATGTGCGTTGGGGCGTGGGCACCGACCCGAGCACAATCACAGCATCGCTGCGCGCGGTGCTTTGCGCGTTTGACCGACAAGGCATTGCCAAATAATTATTGCGATCAACTAGTGTCGCAAATATGAAGGTCAGCGTGAATTTTGATAATTGTGCTTCAACCGGTGCGTGCACACAAATGTGCCCTGATGTTTTTGAGATTCGCAATGACGGCTTCTTGTATGTGTTGAATGAAAACCCGCCCGAAGAGTTGCGCGAGGCTGTCACCGCTGCAGAAGAAATTTGTCCCACTGGCGCGATCACCATTGAGCAATAGTTAGCCCGTGAGTTTCTACCAGCGCCTTGACTCTGCGTGGACGCGCAGTGGCTCGATGCTGTGTGTCGGGCTTGACCCAGATGTTGCTCGGTTTCCTCAAACTTTGCGAGGCGATGTAAACAACATCGAGAAGTTTTGTAAAGAAATTGTGGATGCAACTGGTGATTTAGTTTGCGCATTCAAACCGCAGATCGCATATTTTGCGGCCGTCGGCGCCGAGAAGCAACTTGAAAACATCTGCGAATACATTCGTGCGCGGTTTCCTGATGTCGTTTTGATTTTGGATGCCAAGCGCGGCGACATCGGCGACACAGCCGCGCTTTATGCGCGCGAAGCCTTCGAGCGGTACGGTGCCGATGCCGTAACCGTCAACCCATATCTCGGCACCGACAGCCTCGAGCCATTTCTTTCGACGCCAGGCAAAGGCACCATTGTTTTGTGCCGCACATCTAATGCGGGTTCAAGCGAGTTTCAGTCGCTTCAAGTCAACGGCGAAGCGCTTTACTTGCGTGTTGCTCGCACCGCTGCAGAAACCTGGAGCAAAATCGGCGAGTGCGCCTTAGTCGTTGGTGCCACCTACCCCGCTGAACTCGCCCAAGTGCGTTCAATCGTCGGAACCATGCCGATTCTTGTGCCAGGCATCGGCGCACAAGGTGGCGATGTCGACGCTGTTGTTAAAGCTGGTGCGTGCAAGACCTCTGACGGCGCACAACGGGGCCTGATCATCAACTCGTCTCGCGCAATTCTCTATGCAAGCGATGGCGCCGACTTTGCGGCATCGGCGCGAAAAGTTGCGCTCACCACGCGCGACGCGATCAACGCCGCAGGTTAATCTTCGGCGAAAATTACTTCGTCAAGCAGCACCTGATAATTCGGCTTGCCATCTGTGCGCGAAGTCAGATACTTGCGTTTATACGACTCGTACTTGGCGTGGTCAATCACCATCGCCTCTCGCAAATCTTGCTCTGTATATTCGCGATCAATATTAAAAATCCTCGCCCCCGTCTCGGTTGCGATATTCGCTATTAGCGACGCCTTGTACTGGTCACGTCCATTTTGAATCTGATTCGAAGTGACCAGAATCAGCGGCTTTGCAAAAGCGACTGCATAACTGATCGAAGTGCTGTTTGTGGCAATTACCAGAGAAGCATTTTTTACAAGTTCGGGAGTCTTGCCACCAATTGTTGATCGACCACCAAACATTGGTTGATGATCACGCCCAACATGCTTCGGGTGAATTGCAATTTCTACTTTATTTTTTAATTCCCGTTCAATAAACCCAAAGAAATTTCCCAGTTTTGGATACCAATCTTGCCCGTCAACTTGCTCAACTATCTTTTCAATGACTTCATCGCGAGGAAAGCCTGGGAACCCAGTATCAAGATAGACAGCTGTCAACTTCGACATATCTTGAGAAAATGAGAAGCAGAGACTATTTGAGAAGTCGGATGAGTTCGCAAGAATTCGCTTTGTTACTCGTGGATAATCTCGTCGCACTCGATCTACTTCTTCTGTTCCCCCAACCACGACCTTGTTTGGCATAAAAATTAACAACAAGTTGCGTCTTAAAAAATGAAGGACTTTCTTAAGCGACTTTGGCAAGTCACGACGCTTTGGATCAAGCCT
>OFSF01000362.1_pt1 | contig 17960 bp, 14 predicted proteins | sample 1543271 | NCBI WGS metagenome assembly OFSF01 (sample SAMN07774227, study PRJEB24372) | wastewater metagenome | isolation source: Exp Tend VB 100WW | collected 2016-02
GAAACAATGCTACATATGTAGGATCTCCAGCATCAAATATATTACCATTAGTTTCAGGCGGGGTATCAGGAACACGTATTACAAATACCGCATACATAACTGTACCAGTTACAAAAGATTATTACGGTGCAACAGTTGGGGCGGGATTCGGAACAAAATATACTTCAGATAATGACTTTACAATAGAAGCATGGGTATATCCATCAATTGAGTCGACTAACGTAGTTAGACTATTTGCCGATACAACAAACAACATAGGATTATTTTGGGACAATGGTCATATTGTATTTAAGGTATCAGCAGATGAGTGGGTAATATCACCTCTTACATATTCTAAGAAGACTGCCTACATTGCTGGCAAATATACAGGAGAATCTATCTTGTTGTATATTGACGGAATTTCTGTAGCTTCTAAATCATTAACTAATTTTAAATTTACAAACACAACACTAGGATTACAAATTGGACCAAGCACAACGGCAGGCGATGAATTTACTGTCGATGCTCCAGCAGTATACAGATATGCTTTGTCAGATAAAACAATTGCTAAACATTATATAAGCGGCAACATAACATCTCCTGCAATTCAGGTAGCATATCCAGATGAGGGAGTTTTATATTCTGGATCAGATGCTAACTTAAAGCCAGCCTTTGATTATTCATATCCAGTCAATAAGCCATGGACAGATTGGCTAGATGATAATACATATTATGATTTAGTAGACGGCCATATTGGATTCTATGAAACAGACACTGTAACTGCTAGAACATTTATTATTAATGATTTTATTACAATCCCGTCGGGATTAAATTTGGTTACATCAAAAGTTGAGTGGCGGAATGATTTAGGAATAACAGTAGAATCCAGTATAGATGGAACTACATATGTCTCATGCGTAAATGGACAGCCTATTCCTCAATATACAAAAGATGCATTCCATAGCAGCCGTAATCTATATATTAGAATAACCATGTCTACATCAGATGCCAGCAAATATCTGCCCGTCTTGTCATTCTTCTGCATAGCCTTTTATTCAAATAAAGATATCTATGCCGATAATTATGGGGATAGAATATCCTCTACCACCGAATATTACCTTGGATCATTAAATTATCCTATCCTTTCCCGCAATTATACAAATGGGATTAGGGCTAAAAATGGCGCAGGGTTTAATATTAATACATTGTCTTCTATCAAGTCCGTAGAGATGTTCTTTACGCCCCTTACGTTGGCCGCTAACACCCTTTTCTATGCTTCCAACCCTTCTGCTACCAGACTGGCTTGGAACGGCTCTGGAGTGGTTTCTAAGGCTAATATAGCCAAGGTATACGTAAACAATGTAGATGTAACTAATCAAACAAACATTAGCTCATATTTAAATGCAGAAGAGCCACACCATGTCGTAATAGTATTTACTACTCCAGTAACTGGGACGTTGCAATTAAATTACGAAACATCTGGTGGGCCATCGAACCTATATAAGAATATTACGACCTACGAAAAGGAATTAACTTCTGGAATTGTAGAGACTCATTTTGAATTATATACTGGAAGAGCCGTCTCAACTTTGACGGAACCAGCGATCACCCTGACAGAATCAGACATTATTGCATATAATAATGACTGGATAGTGTTACAAAGCACATAACTTTGTCAATCCCCCTGACAAAAAGCTGGACTTAGACCGTAAAGAGTGGTAAAATAAACTTCTATGGTAATGGACTTAAGTAAATTAAAATCTGCAGAGATGGCAGAAGAGACCACTCTCGGCATATATGTATGGGAAATTGATGGGAAGTGGGTTGGCGACGACGATGGTAATTTCCTTTCAATAACCTCTATGAAAGGTAATAGGCAAAGAATTGAAGCTTTAAGAAAAGTTGTTTCTAGTTATGGAATAGATAGAGGCAGTCCAAAGTTTCTTGCGGGTAGACGAAAAATTGATGACGAAGAATACGAGTATCAACAGTCAAGGCTTAATCTAGGATTAATACCAGATCCACTAGATATAGGTGAATATAAAGATCAGATGAGGGCATTAAAAAATGGAAAAAATCCTAATAGATAAAATTCCAATGACCCTAAAATCTCTTAAATGCTTGATAAATGAAAAATACAAGTCTAGCTCTGCAAATAGAAAATTTAATTGCAAATGTGATAATTGTAAAAAATGGAATACTTTAAGAAATTTTTATAGAAACAATACAAGAATAGAATATAAAAAAAGACAGCTACAGTCATCTAAAAAATGGAAATCTAATAATTTAGAATCTGGTAGAAGGAATGAGTCTAGACGAAGAGCTTTAAAAAATAAAAATGGATTTTCTATTTACACAGAGTCACAGGTTTTAGAATTATATGGAAGCAGCTGTTATTTATGTAACAAAGAAATAGATATGAAGGCTTCCCGTTTAGCAGGAAGAGGACAATGGGAATATGGTTTAAATATAGATCATGTAATGCCAATTTCTAAAGGCGGTCCAGACACTATTGAAAATGTAAGACCCTCACACGTACTTTGCAATATTAGAAAAGGAGCTAAACAATAATGATTCAATACGAAGAAGATGATAACTCACAAGAGATAGCAATATCTAACATGGCGGATTGGATGAAATTCAATACCCTAAAAGAAGAAACAAGCACAGACTTGTTTAAAGTAAGCGGAGAAGATTTAACAAAGATATCTGGATTAAGTCCTGCATTCCGTCGTAAGATGAGCAGAGAATTACAAAAGCGATTCCAAGGTATTGAAGGAACTGAAACACAACAGAATTTATTGGCACAAGCAATTACTGGCTATGCTATGTTTGATCTTATTGAACCACCATACAACTTAGATTATCTTTCAACCATCTATGAAATTTCCCCATACAACTATGCAGCAATTAATGCTAAGGTTTCAAACATTGTAGGTCTTGGTCACGACTTCATTGAAACACGTAAAACAAATGAGGCGTTTGATAATATTACAGATGAAAAATCTTTAGATCGTGCTCGCAGAAAGCTAAATAGATTACGTCAAGATTTATACGAGTGGCTAGAACAATGCAACCAAGAAGAAACATTTACAGAAACATTAATCAAAGCCTACACAGATGTTGAAGCAACAGGAAATGGATATATCGAAATCGGCAGAACATCTGCTGGACGAATAGGATATATCGGACATATCCCTGCAAAGACAATGCGTGTACGTCGCCTTCGTGACGGCTTCATTCAATTGCTATATGGCAAGGCAGTATACTTCCGCAACTTTGGAGATCAAGAAACAGAGAATCCAATTGCAGGCGGACTAGATAGACCAAATGAAATTATTCACTTAAAGAAATACACACCAACAAATAACTATTATGGTATTCCAGATATCGTAGCATCATCAAATGCTATGGCTGGAAACGAATTTGCTGGAAAGTATAACCTAGACTACTTTGAAAATAAAGCGGTGCCTAGATACATTATCACAGTAAAGGGTGCTAAGTTATCAACAGAGTCTGAGCGTAAATTGCTCGAGTTTTTCCAAGTAGGACTAAGAGGTAAGAATCACAGATCTCTGTATATTCCACTTCCACCAGATTCACCAGACTCAAAGGTTGAATTTAAGATGGAGCCAATTGAGGCAGGAACTCAAGAGTCTTCATTTAACGTATATCGTAAATCTAATAGAGATGAAATTCTATTATCTCACCGTGTCCCAATTAATAAGATTGGAACTCCTGAAGGAGTTAATTTGGCAGTTGCAAGAGATGCAGATAAAACATTTAGAGAGCAAGTATGTCGTCCAGCTCAAATGAATTTAGAAAAGAAATTAAATAAAATTATTGAGGAAATGACGGATGCCTTACTTCTTAAATTTAATGAGCTAACTTTGACCGATGAAGATACCCAGTCAAAGATCGATGAGCGATATTTAAGGATGCAGGTAATTACCCCTAATGAGGTAAGAATTAGAATGGGTATGGTTCCATTGGACGGCGGAGATAAGGTCGTTGAATTAAAACCACAGGCAGCAGCAGAGCAAAGAGCACAGGCAGGGAAAACCAGAACTAGAGATTCTGAACGTTCCGCAAATTCCCCAGATATTTCTGGAGAAGGCCGAAATGCTCAGGGCGACGGAAGACAAGTCGACTAACCCTACTCAACTGATTATTTGCCTTATATACAATAACGTTATAAAATTAAGCATATGAATATTGAGAAATCTCTTTGGTCTTCGCATGGCGATAACATCACGTTATCCGTGCCATTTACCAAAGTAAACCGTGAAAAACGCACAGTCTCAGGATTTGCAACACTTGATAATGTTGACCAGACTGGTGATGTAGTCACCTCTGAAGCAAGCATGAAAGCATTTGAAAATTTCCGTGGAAATCTTCGTGAGATGCACCAGCCAGTTGCAGTAGGTAAGATTGTTTCTTTTAAACCAGAAACTTATTACGATCCAGCATCAAAAGAATTCTATAACGGAGTTTATGTAGATGCATACATTTCCAAAGGCGCTCAAGATACATGGGAAAAAGTTTTAGACGGAACCCTCGCAGGTTTCTCTATCGGCGGAAAGATTATTGAATCAGATAACGAAGTTAATAAAGCAACAGGTAAGACTGTAAGATTTATTAAAGACTATGCTCTAATGGAGTTGTCAATTGTAGATTCGCCAGCAAACGAACTATGTAATATATTGTCAATCTCTAAGATGAACGGTCAGCTAGTATTTAAAGGAATGGCAGCAGATATCGTAACAGAAAATATTTTTTATTGTAACGAATCTGATTCAGTATTCATTTCCACAGAGTCATCATATGATTCCCCAGTTACAGGTAAGCCTGCAACATTAATCGGATGGGTAGAGTCAAACGATGTTAACAAAGCAAAAGAAATAGATAAGATTCTTGATTTACATAAAAAGTCAAGATTGTCGACGCCTGAAACACAAATTGCAAAACAGGCAGACATAGAAGGAGGTAAAGAAGTGTCAGATAATACAGAAAACGTAGTTGCAGAAGATGCAGTAGCACCAGAAGCAACCGTAGAAGACACAGCAGCAGTTGCTCCCGCAGAGGAAGCACCAGCTGTTGAAGAAGCTCCTGCAGATGCAGTAGTAGACGCTTCTGCCGAATCTCTAGAAAAAGCAGCCGACGTATCAGAAGTTATGGTTGATGAACCTGATTTTGCAAAGATGCTAGGCGATCTTAAAGGCTTTTTCTCAGAAACACTAAATAAGGCTTCAGAAGCAAATGCTGCTCAAGTTTCACTTATCAAAGATACAGTTGAAACATTCAGCAAGAGCGTTGATGGTCGTATTTCAGAATTGGCAGAACAACATACAGCACTTTCAAAGGCTGTAGAAGATATCAAAAACACGATTGATGGCGTAGAAAAGCGTGTCGATGCAGTAGAATCAGAGACTGCAATTAAGAAGTCCTCTGACCTTGGCGGGTCACAGGAAGTAACAATCAAAAAATCAAAGTGGAACGGTTCTTTCCTCGGTTCCGTAACAGAATTAATTAAATAAGGTAGGTGAAATATAATATGAGTAATGAAACATTAGAGAAGGCAATCGCAGCAGGAACAACTGCTACTGGTACCTTTACTTCTTCTGGCAGCGCTGTAACAGGTGTGCACGTAGGTCAAGAAGCTGGTAACGGTGGTCTTCTAAACGCAGAACAATCAGCCCGCTTTTTAGATTATATGTTCGACGCAACCGTAATCGGAAAAGTCGCACGTACAGTCAGAATGAGAAGCGATACAGCAGAGATTGATCGTATGTCCGTTGGTGAGAAGCTTATGACTCTCGCAACAGAAGGAGATACAACTGGCTCAAACGCAGCAGTTACTTTCTCAAAGATCTCTCTTTCAACAAAGAAACTTCGCTTGAACTGGGAGCTTTCAACTGAGTCTCTAGAAGACAACATTGAAGGTCCAGATCTAGAAGATCATATTGCTCGCTTGATGGCAACACAAGCAGGTAACGATATTGAAGATGTAATCCTTAACGGAAACACATCACTAACCAGCGATGACCTATATAAGTCATTTGATGGTGTTGTAAAGAAGGCAAAGGCTAGCGGACACGTTGTAGCTGGTGCAGGCGCAGGAGTATCTCGTGAGCTTTTCAATAAGGCTCTAAAGGCACTTCCACGTAAGTACAAGCAACGCCGTGGCGACCTTCGCTTCTTGGTAGGTTCAAACCTAATCCAGGATTTCCTATATGCTAACAGCATTGGAACAAACCATACAATCCCAGGAGATATCGCATCAAGCGTTATCCGTGGAGCAACTCCAGGACTTGGTGGTCCAGCAGGATACGTAGCACCATTCGCATTCGGTATTCCGATTGTTGAAGTTCCTATGCTAAAAGAAGCACAGGATGGCACATATTCAGGCGAGACTGGCGATCACGGAGATATCCACTTGACATTCCCAAATAACGTAGTTATTGGTATCAAGCGTGATGTAACCGTCTATCGTTTCTTCCAGCCACGTAAGGACTCAATCGAGTACACAATGTATACTCGTGTTGGTGTTCAAATCGAGCAGGCAGACGCATGGGTAGTTGTTAAAGACGTTAAGATTGCTTCCTAATTAATAGGATTTAGATCTGCTAAAAGCCCCCTGAATTAATTTTTGGGGGGCTTTTCATTTTAATTTAGTAATGCTATAATTGTTTAGAGTAGAAATAGGAGATATACATGTCATTTGAGACATTAAAAGTATCTGAGATAAAAAAGATTGCAGAAGATTTTGCAGTTGATACAGATGGTCTAAAGAGTAAGGCCGATATCATTGCCGCCCTCGCAGAAGAAGGCGTAACTTGGTCTGTATATAACAAGACCATGGATAAGATGGAAGAAGAAGATATGACCGTAGAAATCTTGCCTAAGTTTGATCCAAAGGCGGAACAGCCAGAAAACACAGTATTAGTAAGAATGACTAGAGATAACTTTAGATATGATATTATGGGATTTACGTTCACAAAAGAACACCCATTTATCGCAATGAGTAATGAAGCAGCGCAAGCAATTTTTGATAAGGAGGAGGGCTTTAGATTAGCAACTCCAAGGGAAGTTCAGGAGTACTACAACTAGTCTACGCCTCTTAAATGGCAGAAGTATTAGTAGGTTCACAATCTCCAGTAACACATAAGGTGTTCTGGAATGGAGACGTTGCAAACGCAACCTCTGCACCAGTCGTCAAAATTTATGACGTAACAAATGATCCAGCAGTAAGTCCTGCAATTGCTTCAACTACGCTTTTAACAACTATTACATCAACCTTGGATGAAAACAATCCAGGAACATATACTGTTAATGTGCCCTATGCCTATACCAATAGAAATAGAACATTGAGATTAAAGTGGGAATATGCCGTTGATGGAACATCTGTTGTAAAAACAGAAGATGTTTTTGTTATAACCCCATACGTTGATTTTAATCATATTCAAGATATGGGCTTTGCTTCAGATTCATCTGACCCAGGATACAGATCATACTCAGATTTACTTAAAGCAGAAAAATATGCTCGTAAACAAATTGAGGGATATACAGGACAATACTTTTATCTATATGATGACGTATATGTTGTATACGGATATGAGTCAGATACTCTACCACTTCCCGCCAAGATTAACTCTTTGCAAAAGCTATTCGTAAAAGATATTTTGCTTATAGATAATTTATCTACACCTACAGTAAACAACTGGGGATTAGCAGTAAATATATCAGAAACAAAATTTGGTCTTAGGGTAGATAGGTCTAGCACACTAGACAATGCTGTATATATTGCAAACGGAATGGTGCCTCCAAGCATTCATGATTACTCTGGAACATTCCAGTCTGGTATCCCTTATAAGGTTCAAGCAAGATTTGGATGGGATTCCGTTCCTGAGAATGTAGAACAAGCGGCGGCAGAATTAATGAAAGACTACTTCTCTAAAGATACAATTTGGAGAAACAAGTATGTAAAGAACATATCTACATTTGACTGGGACTTTGAATATACAGGAGATGCCTACACTGGAACAGGTAATGCATATGCAGACAACTTGTTAGCAGATTACGTCTTAACAGCTAAAGCAGAGATTATATAATGAATAGCATCGTAGACTCTGTCTTGTCTATGAACTTAGATGTATATAGACAGTCTGAGATTCAAGATACCGATACAGGAGCAATAGTTAGAGAATGGAACTTTTATAAAACTGTTCCATGCCACGTAAAGGGAGTTATTAGCAACTCTGCTACTACCCGCTCCAGCGACAAACAGATATTCTCAAACAAGTATTTAAACGATCAGGTTATTCAAGTTAGAACAGCAGAGAAATTAACTGCTAGAGAAAAAGTTACAAACATCAGAGACTCTGAAGGCAACACTATTTGGAATGAAATTAACTATCCAAATGAAACCCCAACAGTATTTGAGGTTATGGGAACAACTCCAGTCACCGACCCATTTGGTAGAGTGATTGCATATAACTCATCTATGAAGAGATCGGAGAACCAGCAAATTGGACAATAGCGGAATGTTGGTTCAAGCGGCAAGCGGACTCGAAAGAATGATGTACGCAAATCAAAACGGACCTTTAAAAGATAGCACAGTAGCCCAGATATCAGCCTATGTATATTATGAGGCAGCAGTATTATCTAAGCTTACAACTAATGCTCAATTTAAGGCATTGTTTACAAAAACAATGTTTGATCAGATAAACTTAGACTTTGGAAATTATATAGATGCATTAGCAAGGTCAAAACCCAAATCTTTGCATCATGTTTATGAATGGAAAAAGACTGGAAATAAAACCGCAAGGCTTTTTAAATTAAATAAGATTTCAGAAGAAGGATTATCGTTTAGAATAAACTACGACTTTTTGCCATCTAGATCTATGGTTCCCGCTTCAAGTGGAAGACGCAGACACATGTTTGCAAATAAGGCTGCAGTAATGGAAGCAGGCAAGCCTTTGGTTATTAGACCTAAAAATGCAGAACGATTAGTATTTGAAATTGATGGAGAAACAATATTTATGCCTAAAGGTAAATCGGTAACAGTTAGACGACCTGGTGGTTCTGCCTCAACAAATCAGTTTACTTTAGCGCATTCAAGATTTTTTAGCGGTAACTTAGTTAATTCTTCAATTAAGAATTCTGGATTTCAAAGAATATTTAACTCAAGTATGAGTAAGGCACTTAGGGTTCCTTCTAATATTAAAAAAGTTCAATATTCATTTTCTCCAAATCTTATTAGATCACAGGCAGATGCAGCATTGATGGCTTCATTTGGAGGTGCAATGTGACGGCTAATTATAAGTTAGATGCAATGCTAGAGCTTCGTAAATATCTATGGAAAGAGTTATATACCCGTAATATATTTGATGAAGAGGATTATTGGTCAGACAACCTAAATGAGAATATTGTCCCAATTATTCCAGTTCAGCAAGCAGCCGAAATGAATCAGTTCTTGAGCGGCAAGAAGCATATAGTGTATGACAAAATAGGCATGTCATACGAGGACAACTGGCTAATTTGTTGTGAGCAGATTATGTTTACCCTATATTCAACATCGGTAGCGGATATAAATGAGATCCGAAACTACATGACTGATGAGTTTAGAAGGATGGATGAGTCTGCCAAAGATATAAACAAATGGACAGATCTGTCAAATAAATTTAAATTCCATAGCATATGGATAGCAGATATTTCTCCAACTGCCCCGTCAGAAGAGCTTCAAGGATTCTTTTCAGCAGAGGTCATCCTTGAGATCAAATATTCCAGAATCACAGATAACGTAGGCAGGTTCCTCTAGGGTTTGCCTTTTTACCTATTATGGAATAAACTTATCCTAAGAGGAAAGAAGCCTAGCCAGCTTCGATTTAAGATTTTAACATATATATATATATTGAAATATAGGAGGTAAGAAAACTATGGCACAATCCGTAGGTAATGCTAAAAATATTCTCGTCGGTGCATCTCCATTGTTCTTGTCATCAATTGACGTTAACGATGCAGATTACATCACAAACGCAGAAGCAGGTGTAGCAGTTGCATCAGCCGCAGGAACAGTAGGCGTTCCAGCATTTGCAACAGGCGTATCATACACATCAACACTAAATGCTGTTGCTCAGGAAGCAGGAAAGTTTGGATATCGTAACGTTGGTTTTACTAACAACGGTCTTCAGATCACCTATAACCCAACATACGATTCAGTAACCGTTGACCAGTTGCTTGATACAGCTAAGCTGTTCAAGTCTGCAATGGAAGTTATGATTGCAACAGAAATGTCAGAAGGTACTCTCGAGAATATCGCAGCAGTATTTGGACAGGCAGCATCAACTCTTTCAACAACAGGAACTGGAACAGGAAAGAAAGACACTCTCGGTCTAGAGGCAGGTGCACTTGGTGCAGCTCCAACAGAGCGTCAGCTAATTGCAGTTGGACAGGCTCCAACAGCGTCTTCAACAACATCTGAGCGTGTATATTATGCACGTCGTGTATTGTCAGTACAACAGTCACAATTCTCACTTGCTCGTACAACTCCAACCACATTCCCAGTAACATTCCGTCTTCTACCAGATGCTGCTTATGCAGGATCTGAATACGGTAAGATTATTGACCGTGTCTTGGTAGCATAATAGATTTAATTTATTAGCTATTCTGTAAAACCCCCAATTTATTGGGGGTTTTACGTTTGTATTAGTATATTCTTTTTAGTATAATGATTATGAATAGATCCTAGGAGGACCTAAATTGGCAACAACAGTATATGACGTAGAAGAGGTACAGCTACAAAACGGACAGACCGTAAAGCTTAAGCCACTTTCAATTAAAGAACTTCGTAAGTTCATGATCGCAATTAAGAAAACTGGGGAGTCTCAGACAGAGGATGAAACACTAAACATCCTTATTGACGCTTGTGCAATTGCACTAGAAAAACAGCTACCAGAATTAGTAGCAGACAGAGACGCATTTGAAGATGCAATCGATGTTCCAACAATGAATCGCATCCTTGAAGTTTGCGGAGGAATTAAACTTGACGACCCAAACCTTCTAGCGGCAGCGGTTCTGGCTGGTCAGAACTAGATTTAGCCGCTTTAGAAGGAGAACTTTTTCTTTTAGGACATTGGAAGAACTACGATGAACTTGAAGAAAATTTATCAATGCCAGAGCTTATAAATACTTTCCAGGCTTTAAAGAAAAAGGAACACGCAGATAGAAAGTTCGTTGCATCTTTAAAGGGAGTAGATATAGGGGAGTTTGAAGAAAGCAATAACAAAGGTTCTAGTTTTGAAGAGATAGAGTTGAGAGCAGCAGGAATACATGCTAATCCCAATGATGTTGTTTCACTACAAGGAAGATTCGCAGCTCAGGCTGGATTCGGAATTGGAGAAGGACTAGGATACGTTAAGGAGTAACCTGAATATAAATGGCTGACGAAACAATCAGTACACGAATAGTCGCTAACGCCGACTTCTCATCTCTAATTGCCGATGTGCATAGGGTTACTGCTAGCCTATCAAAATTACAGCAAGAACTAGCTAGCTCAAATAAGATGCTGGCAAATCAAATTGCCGTAATGAATCGTTCTTTCTCAGACACTCTTAGAAGCACTGGGCAGTACTCCACACACTTTGTAAGCTTACAGTCGGATGTTGAAAAGTTTGGTAAAAACCTTGATGGTGGAAAACTTAAGTTAAATCAATACTTTAACACTTTTAGGGATCAAGCAAGAACATCTGGCGGACTTATAAGAGATTTAGCAAAACAACAAGTAGCCTTACAGAACGCAGTATTACAACCGCTAGGCAGAAACGCACAAGGATTAATGCAGTTCAATGTGCATGTTCCAAGAGGACTTGACGAAGTAAAAAATAAAACCGCCATAGCAAGACAAGAGCTTCAAATTATGAATAAGGTAATCCAGGATGGCGCTGGACAACTTATTAACTGGGGTAAGAATACTCAGTGGGCAGGTCGTCAGTTAACAGTAGGACTTACAGTTCCTCTAGTTGCTTTCGGTAAAGCTGCAGCAGATGCATTTAAGCAAGCAGATCAAGAACTAGTTCGTTTAACTAAAGTTTACGGTGATGTTGCTGGATCATCAGCGGCAGAGCTTGGTAAGGTTAGAGATGACGTAGTAAAAACTGCAAAAGAAATATCTTCAGCAATGGGTGTATCTTTTAAAGAAACTATTGGATTAGCGGCAGATATTGCAGCAACTGGTAAAACTGGAGATGAATTACTAGGGTCAATTAAAGAAACTACAAGACTTGCGGTTCTGGGTGAAGTAGATAGGCAAGAGGCCATGAAGGCCACCCTCGCAATTCAATCAGCATTTAAGCAAAATACAGATGAACTTTCAGAGTCTATTAACTTCCTTAACGCAGTTGAAAACCAAACATCAACTACTCTTAACGACTTAGTAGAAGCTATTCCAAAAGCTGGTCCAGTAATTAAGGGATTAGGCGGAAGTGTACAAGATCTTGCTTTATATCTAACAGCTATGCGTGAAGGCGGTATTAATGCATCAGAAGGTGCAAACGCTTTAAAGTCAGCCCTCGCATCTTTAATTAACCCAACAGATGTTGCAGTAGGTAAATTTCAAACTTTAGGAATAGACCTTTTAGGAATTGTAAATAATAATGCTGGAGATCTAACTGGAACATTAATGACGTTACAAGCAGCGTTAGACAACTTAGATCCACTTCAAAAACAACAGGCGATTGAACAATTGTTTGGTAAGTTTCAGTTTGCTAGATTAAATGCTTTGTTTGAAAACTTGGGAAGACAAGGCAGCCAGACATTACAAGTTCTTGACCTAATGAAAGCATCATCAGAAGATTTGGCGGCAGTAGCTGGTCGAGAATTATCAGCAGTAACAGAATCAGCTTCTGGTAAATATCGTAGAGCAATAGAAAGTTTAAGAGCATCTCTAGCCGAAGTTGGAGAGCAGTTCTTACAAATTAATACAGTTTTAGTTCAGGTTATTGATAAAGTAATTCAGTTTGCAAATAACTTACCAGGACCAGTGAAACAAGTCTTAGCATTAGCAGGTGGATTTACAGCAGTCATTGGACCAGTAATTATGTTAACTGGTGTGCTTGCTAACTTCTTTGGATATATTTTAAAGGGTATATTCCATATGAAGGCATTCTTTAAAGGCGGGGAAGGATGGAAGTATTTAACCCCAGAGATGCTTGCTGCAGAAAAAGCAGGAAGACTAGTTGAACAATCATTTTATAGTGATGCAAAAGCAGCGGCAGTTTTAAAACAAGCACTAGGTAATTTAATTGATGAATTTTCAATACTAGAAGCAAAAGCAAAATCTGGTGCTATGAGTGTTAATCCAGCAGTATCAACGATGGCAGGCAACCTTGTTATGGCGGCAGGAGGCTCTAGAGTAGTAGACCCAAATCATCCGCTAGCTGGTGCACAGGGAACAAGAGCAAGTTCTCATATGGTTCCAAGATCTGGTATGACCGAAGCTCAAAGAATGCAACAGACAATGTTTGGCATGGTTCCAGGATCAATTCCTGTAAATCAGAAAATTGGTCAAAACCCACAAATTTATATGAACGATCAGTTACCAAACGTTCCTGGACTTACAACAGTCAATGGGGTATCAACGGGTATTGTTTCTGGAGAAGCAGCTAGATGGCATGCAATGATGGCTACTTTGGGAATGCAATCAAAGGCGGAGATTGAGAATCTAAAGAGAACAATTGCAGCAACTGGCACTGTAAGTAAAGAATTTATGATGCAGTTTGACGATATTCTTCCAGCAGTTAATGTTTTAACAAATAACGCTGCAACAGAATCAGCACTTATTGTTGCTGAACTTCGTGCAGGTAAACTAAACCTTGATGCAGCAAGAGCAAAAATTGTTGCCTTAAACTTAGAAACAGAAAGATTAATTGCTGCTACAGTTCAGGCACAAGCAACTGCTATGGGCAGAACAATAAACCCAACAATGGTGCCTACATTAAATCAACCAGTTGTAGATCCTACTGGTAAATCTAACATGAGAGAGCTATTTAAAAAGGGCAAAACAAGAGATTTTATTAATAAAGTTGCTGGCACACTTGGGGTAAGAACTTCTGGTGCTGGATATAACGTTGAAACAACAGTTCCTAAAAAGCTTGCATCTGGTGGAGTAGAAATCCAGAAATATGCTAATGGGTATACATCTATTGCCGCTGCTATAAAAGCAGCAAAAATGCTAAGAGAATTTTCTAAAACATCTGGTCTTATAGGAGGGATTAGAAAAGTAGGTTCTAGATCAGCAAGAGTTGGCGGAGAAAAGGGAGTAACTAATACCTATGGAGAAATTTATAGGTCAGGCTCTAGTATTTACAAGGATCCAGAATTTAAGGCTTACGGAATTACACCAGCAGGAAAAGATGAAGTGTTAATGCACGGCATGGGCCCAGGATTCTTGCAAAGAATAAAGTCTCTTAAGACTAAGGGTTCTAGTGCAACAGCAACTAGAGATCAATACGATGAATTTAATTTAATGATGGATCCTAGAACACGAGCAAATAACGAAGCCTTACAATTATTGCCTAATTCTTTTATTAAAAGCACAAGAACTTTTAATACAAAGTTGGCAGCAGGAACTGCAACTGGACCTGAATTCCCATTAGCAAAAGGCTCTGACATGGTTAGCCTTCTTCTATTCTTAAAGAATCAAGGAGTCCCTCCAAGACAAGCTATGCAAATTGCTGACAGAGCAGCAAATGTACTTAATCAAAAAATGGCATCACATAAAGGACCAATAAACGAGGCAGCGTTTGGAAAACTTTTAAATAACGCATCAGTTCGTGCAATATCTAGTGGATTTAGACCAAGCATGGTCAGACAGACCAACCCACTTGGATCAGATATGCATTCTAGAAATTTAGGATTAGTCCCAGCAAAGTATGAAGAAGGAGTTACAAAACTTCCAGGATATGGCGGAGGAGATATAATTCCTGCTCTTCTAGAGCCAGGAGAGTCTGTTGTAACAAAAACAGGAACTCAAGGTAACGAAGGAACTCTTCATTTAATTAATGCTGGATACAATGTAGATCAAATGGTTGGTTTTAAAAAGGGAGTAGTTGGAGCAAACTTTAAACAAGGATTTAGAACTTCTAAAAATAAAAACAGTGGGGCTGAAGAAGGCGGTGGAGGAATGAGCCCTATGGCTCAAACTGGAATGTTTATGGGCGGCATGGGATTATCTATGGCTGGAAACGCAGTTGGTGGAACCGCTGGAATGGTAATGAATTCTGCTGGTATGGCTATGCAGTTCCTTCCTATGCTTAGTGGACTTAAGAGCGTTATGGGCGGATTAACTAAAGTAACAGCATTGGCAAAAACATTTGGATCTATCGCTGGAACAATATTTAGAGTTGCTGGAACAGCAGTTAAATTCTTTACAGGACCAGTTGGCTTAGCAGTACTAGGAGTAACAGCTCTAGTATCAGCATTTAAATTCTGGAAAAAAGGAATTGAAGATACTAAAAAAGAACAAACAGCTCTTTATGGTATGTCTGAAAAGGGTGCTAAAGAACTAGGAATTAGCTACACATCTGTAACAGATAAAATGAAGGCATTAAAAGAAGAGCAGAAGCTTGCAGCAGATAAAGCTAAAGCCTACTTTGAATCTTATTCTATGGCAGGTGGCGGATTAACACTTACTATTAAACAATTAAAAGAATTAAAAGAACGTGTTAAAACAGATATGCCAGACACATTAGCAATCCTTAATAACATAGACTCTTCAAAGGTAAATGATTGGGCGGCTAATCTTAAGGCTCAAATGATATCTAGTGGTAAATCTGTAGAAGAATCAACCAATTTAATTTATGCATTAATTGAAGCTTCCAATAAAGCTGGACAAGGCGTGGGAGCAATTTCAAGTCAGCTATTTTCTGGAATCACTGATCAAGGCTCTGCCGCCGACTTCGTGTTAAAGAACCTTGTAAAAAATATTGAAAGCATTTCTCAGATAGATGCTAGCGCATTTGCTGCTAACGTAGACTCTACCATATCATCATTAGATGCTGCAGTAAAATCATTAATTGGAACAAAAGACGCCAGCGGAGAAACAATAGACGAAGCAGAAGCAATAGCTATGCAGTTTGAAAGAATGGCCAATGCAAAAATTAAAGACAGGCAATTAGGAAAAGAAACTTTAGAGGTTCTTAAGGCTCAAAGGCCTGAATTGGCAAATATATTAAATCAGTCAGACACAATTGGCGGAATGTATGCTAAGTGGAGAATCTTCTTGCAAGGAGTCAAAATTGATTTACAAAACATAAGTTCCGCTCAGGCAGAATCTTTAGCAGCATTTACTGCTGGATTAGATGCAGCATCAGCCCAAGCAATTGCAGCTGATGGCACAGTTACTGGATTAGAAGAAGCTAGAACTGCTTTAGATGCACTTCAAAAAGCATATAAAGATGCACAAAAGAGATCTAATACAGACAAAATAGATTCTGCTGGATTGTCTAAACAAAAAATTAAAGCAATTCAAGATGAGATTAAAGCAATTAGAGAACGTGCTGAAGCAAGAAAGAGAGCTTTAAGAGAAACCTTTGACAAAGAAAATGCTGAGCTTGAGTTACAAAAAGCTAAATTAGATTTACAAAACGCTGTTGCCCGTGGAGATAATGAGGCGGCTGCAGCTGCACAAATTAGAATTCAACAAATTCAAAAAGAAGTTAGCCTTAAAGCGGCAGAAGCAAATATTGATAAGAATGCTAAAAAGGCTGAGGAAGCACAGCAGTCGATTCTTGATAAAGATGCAGCGTATAAAGAGGCCCTTAAAGAAGGTGCTGCAAAACAAGGAAAAAGAGCAGAAAACCTACAGGGAAGCATATCAACAATATCTACACTTGCTGCAACACTAGGTAGGGTTGCAAAACTACAAATATTTGCAGAATCTCCTTCTGCAACAGCACAGCAAAAAACAGATTTTAAACAGGCTTTTGCAAACGCTCTTAATGACATTGCCAAAGCAGCTAAATCTGATCCTAAAGTTTTAGAATCATACGGACAGTTTTTAGAAAGAACAGATACGGGGAAAAGAGATAAAGACAATAAACCAATCTTTGAATATAAAAAAGACAAAGATGGAAATTATATTCCTGGAAAAATGAATGAAGCATATAAATCTATGTTGCCAGGATTTAGCTCTTCAGAGGGATCTGCATTAACAGAGTTAAAACAATTGTCTTCAGGAATGACGACCTTTGCAGAAACAATGATGGGCAAGGGTCCTTATAATACTCTGGCCGATATCTACAATATACTTGCAAAGGGATCTCCAAAGGGTAAAGAGATAACAGTTGAAATGCTAGAAAAAGCTTTGTCTAGTGGAAAGTACGATAAGTATTTAGATTCAGGTTCTGTTGCAGATATGAAAAAAACTGGTTTCTTTAATGCAGATGGAAGCCTTAAAGACAATGCTCGTGAGCTAGCAATAAGATCTGAAAAATTAAAAGCAGATGACAAATTTAATACTGGTGGAAAGTCTTACAATGTAAAAGAAGGATACGATAGTTTGCTATGGAATCCTCGTGCTGTACGCATGTCTATGGGTGGATATGTTAAACGTGCAGTAACTGGAATTACTGGAATGACCTCATCTCAACCTTATTTAGTTGGAGAGCGAGGACCAGAACTATTTGTGCCTTCTTCTGGCGGACAGATTATTCCTAATAATTTAATGGGTCCTAAATACGATGTAGCGTCAAGCTCAGTATCATCTGTTCAGGGAGCCGCTAATAATTCATATAACAACAATGTTTATAATATTGATATTGATTTAAATGGCACAAATGTTACCGCAGATGATATACTTAGAAAGTTCAAATCAGAACTGGCGCTAATCGGTGCTAAAGAAGGAAGAGTTAGAACATTGGGAGGCGAATACTAATGCCACAGCCGTATGTAAGTTTACCTAGAGGCTCAATTTTATATATTGA
>OFSF01000364.1_pt1 | contig 17863 bp, 9 predicted proteins | sample 1543271 | NCBI WGS metagenome assembly OFSF01 (sample SAMN07774227, study PRJEB24372) | wastewater metagenome | isolation source: Exp Tend VB 100WW | collected 2016-02
CACGCCTTGTTCACCAGCGGCGACGGGCTGGCCCGCAGCGCCTGGCTGTCCGAGGACAACGGCGCCTACGTGCTGTCCTTCGACCGGCCGCTCAAGGACCGCGTCCCGCAGGTCGCCACGCTCTTTCCGGGCCAGAAGGCGCTGATCGATGGCCGGGCGTGGGACGTGGCGTCGGTCACGAAGGTGCATGTCCACGCCGCGGAAGGCGAATTGCCGCGCCCACCACAGGCCGCTGGTACCGCGGCGGCGGCCGAGTTTGTCATCGCCGACCTGCGCAACGACCAGGACGAGGTCGGCACGCTCGACTACGCCGACCCCGCGCAGCCGCAGTGGTCGCTCGGGCGGGCGGTGCGGCTGGCGGAGCTGAAGCTGGCCGGCCTGCGCGATGGGGCGAGTGAAAAGAAGCTGGCCGGCCGCAGCATCGACTGGACCGGCCGCTACCGGGGCAGCGCCAGTGCCCTGGTCCGACCGGGCAGCACCGATGAGGTCGCCGCGGTGCTGCGGAGTTGTCGCGACGCCGGCGTCCGCGTCACCGTTCAGGGTGGGCGCACCTCCCTGGTGGCCGGCACGGTTCCCGAGCACGACGACGTACTGCTGTCCACCGAGCGACTGAACGGCATCGGCGACGTCGACGCGGCCGCACGGCGGGTTCGGGTGGGTGCCGGCGTCACGCTGTCGCAGGCGCAACGCGCCGCGGCAACGGCCGGACTGCTCATCGGCGTGGACCTCACTTCCCGTGACTCGGCCACCATCGGCGGGATGGTCTCCACCAACGCCGGTGGACTCCACACGGTTTGCTACGGCGCCATGGGCAAACAGGTACTCGGCCTCGAGGTCGCACTTCCCGACGGATCGGTGCTGCGCCCCTGCGCGCCGGCGGGCGCTCCCAACACCGGTTATGACCTGACCGCACTGTTCGCCGGCGCGGAGGGCACCCTCGGCGTGATCACCGCGGTGGACCTGCGCCTGCGTGCCCCGCTGCTCGCCAACGAGTGGGCGGAGTGGGTGGCAGCGTGGCACGCACTCGACGCCGGGCCGATCGCTGCGCTGCGCCAGCGGGCCGAAGCCGGCGAGCCGATCACGCTGACGCTGTGCGGCGAGCGGGTGGCGCAAACCTGGACACACCGCCCGCCACGCTGGTTCAGCCGCCTGCTGGGCCGTTCACGTCCGGTCAGTGCGGTCACTGTCCTGCAATCCCTTTGAGCCGAACCCGAGCCGCGAGCCGACCATGAGCACCCCACAGATCGACATCCGCGACGTGCCACCCCGCGCCGCCTGGGCGCTGGAGCAGGCCGGCGTTCACCCGCTGCTCGCCCGCCTCTACGCCGCCCGCGGCATCCGCAGCACGGACGAACTGGATGACGGCCTGCCGCGCCTGCTGCCCCCGTCGGCGATGGCCGGGACCGACGCCGCCGCCCGCCTGCTGGCCGACACGCTCGACGCGGGCGGCCACATCGTCGTCATCGCCGACTACGACTGCGACGGCGCCACCGCCTGCGCCGTCGCGCTGCGCGGACTGGCGATGCTCGGCGCGCAGCCCGGCACGCTGCACTACGTCGTGCCCGACCGCGCCATCCACGGCTACGGCCTGTCCCCCACCATCGTCGATCTGGCGATGGCGCACCGCCCGGCCCTGCTCGTCACGGTGGACAACGGCATCGCGGGCCATGCCGGCGTGGACCGGGCGCATGAACTCGGCATCCGCGTGCTGGTCACCGACCACCACCTGCCCGCTGTCGATGCCCACGGCGAGCCGACGCTGCCGGACGCAGACGTGATCGTCAACCCGAACCAGCCGGCCTGCACTTTCGAGAGCAAGGCGATCGCCGGGGTCGGGGTGATGTTCTATGTGCTGCTCGCGCTGCGGGCCGAGTTGCGCCAGCGCGGGCGGTTCGACGCCGCGAGCCAGCCCCGGCTGGACGCGCTGCTCGATCTGGTCGCCCTCGGCACCGTCGCCGACGTGGTCAAGCTCGACCCCAACAACCGCCGCCTCGTCGCGCAGGGCCTCAAGCGCATCCGCGCCGGGCGGATGCAGACGGGCGTGGCCGCGCTGTTCGCCGCCGCCGGGCGCGATCCGCAGCGGGCGAGTGCCACCGATTTCGGCTTCTCGCTCGGGCCCCGGCTGAACGCGGCCGGGCGGCTGGCGGACATGACGATCGGCATCACCTGCCTGCTCACCGACGACCCGACGCAGGCGGCGGAACTCGCCCGCTTGCTCGACAGCATCAACCGCGAGCGGCGCGAGGTCGAGGCGGGGATGCGCGAGCAGGCGGAGGTGCTACTGGAAACGCTGATGCCGAAGGGCGAGCCGCCCGCCGCGGTGGTGCTGTTCGATCCGGAGTTCCACGAGGGCGTGGTCGGCATCGTCGCCGGACGCCTGAAGGACCGGCTGCACCGCCCGACCTTTGTGTTCGCGGCGGGTTCAGACGGTCTGCTGAAGGGCTCGGGGCGGTCGATCCCCGGCTTCCACCTGCGGGATGCGCTGGACCTCGTGACCAAGCGACACCCCGGTCTGCTCAAGCGCTTCGGCGGGCACTCGATGGCAGCCGGATGCACGATCGCCCCCGACGATTTCGGCACCTTCGCCGAGGCGCTGCGCGCGGTCGCCGAGGAAGGTCTGGACGCCGCGACGCTCGACCACCGGCTGGCGACCGACGGGCCGCTCGATCCACGCTGGTTCGACGCCGCCACCGTCGGGCTGCTCGACCAGCAGGTCTGGGGCCAGGCCTTCGAGGCGCCGCTGTTCGCCGACGAGGTGGACGTGCTGCGCCAGAAGCTCGTCGGCGAGCGGCACCTGAAGCTCAGCGTGCGGCTGCACGGGCAGGTGCGGGACGCGATCTGGTTCGGGCAGACCGAGCCGGTGGGCGAGCGGGTGCGGCTGGCCTACCGGCTGGCGCTGGACACCTGGCAGGGCCAGATGCGGGTTCAGATGCTGGTGGTCTCTGCGGGCTGAAGCACTGGCCGCAGCTTGATCGACGCCACCGAGGTGCGCAAGGAGGCCGCCTGCGTCGCCAGCGACTCGGCCGCCACAGAGGACTGCTCGACCATGTCCACGTTCAGCCGCGTGATGACATCCAGATCATGGACGCTGCTGCTGACCTGCTCCAGGGCGCTGTTCTGCGCCTGGCTCGCCGCCGTGATGCCGGCCAGCCGCGCCGAGATGTCGTCCACGCCGCCCATCACCGAACCCAGGCGGGCGCCGGCATCCTCGATGGAGCGCAGCGCGTGGCCGGTCTGCTCGGTGGTGGACTCGATCAGGACACGCACCTCGCCGGCCGCCTCGCCGCAGCGGTTGGCCAGCTGCCGGATCTCGCCGGCCACGACGGAGAAACCCTTGCCCGCATCCCCCGCCCGCGCCGCCTCGATCGACGCATTGATGGCCAGCAGATTGGTCTGGAAGGCGATGTCGTCGATCACCGCATTGACTTCGGCGACCTTGCCGACGCTCTGCTCCAGCGTGTGCATGGCCTGGATCGAGTCGTGCATGGCCGTGCTGCCGACGGTCGCGTCTTCGCGCAGGTGGGTGGTCAGCCGCTGCAGCGTGTCCGCTGCGACCGTGTTGTTGCCGACGGCCTGGCTGAGCAGCTCCACCGTCAGCAGGGTGCGCCGCAGGCTGCTGGCCTGGTTGTCGGTGCGCTGTGACAAGGCCTGTCCGTCACCCGCCACCGCCACCCCCGCCTGGTCGACCCCCACCGCGCTGCTGCGGATCTCGCCGACCAGCGACGACAGCCGCGCGCTCATGCGCTCCAGCTCCGCCCCGACCGCGCCCAGCTCGTCCCGTCCTTCGATGCGCACCGGCCGGGACAGATCGCCCTGGGCCACCGCCACCAGGCTGCCCATCACCTGCCGCAGCGACCCCATGAAGCTGGCATAGAAGCTCAGGCCCAGATAGAACACCCCGAGCAGCCCGACGACCACCGCCACACCCTGCAACCACAGCCGTTGCTGCAGCCCCTGGATGCGCTCGCCCAGCCGGAGGTCGAGCTGCACCCACAGCTCGTCGCCGAACCGCGCCAGCGCCTGCAAGGCCTCCTGACCCGCCGCATGGTGGGCGGCAGGTTCGCCGCTGATGACTTCGGCGTCGAAGCTGGCGCGGGTCAGGTTCATCAGCCGGCTGGTCGCTTCGGACGCGGGTCGCAGGTTCTCGGAGACCTCCACGCCGGCGCGGGACAGCGCCTGCATCTGCAGCACCACGTCCTCGGCCGCGCGCTGCGCGTCGTCGGCCAGACCGAGCATCAGCGTGCGCTCGCGGACCGAGGCATCACGCTGCAGCAGCTCCCCGCCCTGCACATCCAGCCGACCGATGGCCTCCAGCCAGGGCAGCATCCGCTCCACGCCCAGGTCCATCAGGAAGTAGGTGTCGGCGCGCGGATCGAACAGCAGCTGCGAGCGCTCGCCGATCAGCTTGAGCAGGCGGTGCAGGCGTTCGGCCTGGACCCCATGGGCCGCGATCGCCTCGGCGCGCCGCTCGGCGTGGTGGCCGTCGGCCAGTGCCAGCAGCCGGGTGCGTTCGGCGGGCCAGAGGTCGTCCATCGAAAAGAGCGTCGTCTCGGCCACGATGTCGTCGGTGCGTTGCACGGCCTGGCGCAGCCTGGCCCGCAGGTCGTCACGCGAGGCCGTCACCGCGGGGTTGCCTGCGGCCACCTGGTTGGACAGGCTGCGGTGCGACTGCACCAGCAGGGCCAGCTCCGACACCTGCCGCGCCAGCACCGCACCTTCGCGCTCGGCGCGGGCCACGCCGATGTCGGCCAGCGCGTGCAGCATCGCCAGCGCGAGCAGCAGGAACAGGGGCACCACCAGCATCGCCCCCAGCAGCCCCATCTTGGCGGGCATGCGCAGGGAGCGCATCAGGCGCAGTCCGGGTCGCAGGAGCCGTGACACGGCCGGATCGGTGGGCAGCGTGCGGGACAGCGTGTGGTCAAGGTGTGTCATGTCAGCCCCTGGGCGTCACGTGGTCGAGCGACAGGCGCAGGGCATCGCCCTCCTGCTGCAAGGCGTCACAGGCTTCGGCGAGCTGCTGGACGAGGTGGTCCTGTTCGACCGAGGCTGGCACCAGCGCCCGGGCCATCTCGCGCACCCGCATCGACTGCTGGTGGCTGGCGCGGGCCAGCTGCAGCAGCGCGCCGGTGTGGACATCCAGTGCCTGGCAACCTTCGGCGGTACGCTGCACGGCGTGGCCGGCGCGGTCGCTCATCTGCCGGCCGTCGTCGATGCCGGCCACCGACTGGCCGACGATGCCGCGGATGGTGCGGGCCGCGTCCTCGCTGCGCTGCGCCAAGGCACGCACCTCCTGGGCCACGACCGAGAAGCCCCGTCCGGCACTGCCGGCCCGCGCCGCCTCGACCGAGGCATTCAGCGAGAGCAGCTTGGTCTGGAAGGCCACCATCTCGACCAGGTCGATGACGCGGGTGATCTCGCGGCTGCGGGCCTGCATCTGTGCCATGCGCTCGCCCAGACCCGCCACCAGCTGGCGGCTGCGCCGGGCGTCGACCTGCAGGCTGCGCACCAGTTCGGCCGCCTCGGCAGCCTGCTCGGCACATTGCCCGAGCGCCGTGTCGAAGGTTCGGACCAGCTGGGCCCCCTCCTCGATCTGCCGGCGGCTCTGGCGGCTGCCGTCCCGCAGGGTCGCATGGCGGGACGACAGCTCGGCCGTCTGGTTCGCCATGGCCGAGACGCTGCGGTCGAGCGTGGCGAAGATCCGGGCCATGCCCGAGGTCGAGCGACCGACGATGTTGAGCGCCTGGCCGATCTCGTCCTGCCCCCAGCCGCGGGGCTGGGTCGACAGGTTGCCGCGGCCGATCTGCTCCAGGTGCTGGCACAGCGTGGCCAGCCCGCCCGCCATCACGCGGTGCAGACACACCATCAGGTACAGCCCGAACACGGTCAGCAGCAGCACGAGGCTGACACGCCCGGCCAGGTAGAGCTGGTACCGCTGGTGGTCGGCCTGCACCCGCGTGCCCATCGCGGCCAGCGCGAGCGCCTGCAAGCGGCCACTCGCTTCCACAGCCTCCGCCGCCTTGCGCACGAACGTGGTCGCCTCGATCTCGCTGCGCAGTGCCAGCTCGCTGCCCGGCGCCCCCGCCGCAACGCGCAGCAGCCGGTCGGTCGTGCGCAGAAACCCCTGGATCTCCGCCATCCGGCGCTCGGCCTCCTCCGGGTCGATCAGCTGCTGGCGGCGGACCTCCTCGAACATCGGTGCCGCCTGGTCAAGCAGCAGCTCGGACATCGCCACCAGCCGCCCGATGTCCCGGACCTTCGCGTCGTTCGAGACGCCGATGTCCGTGTACAGCCGATGACCGACACGCCCGATCCGGCTCAGGTTGGCCATCAGCAGGAACTGCGGATCCGCCAGACCCGTGCGCAGCAGGCGCAGGCTGGCATCGCGGTCCAGCAGCGGGGCATGGGCATTGGACACGGCCATGCGCAGCGCCTGCAGATCCCGCCCGTAGGCGATCGCGGCTTGCCAGCGCGGCGAGGGCATGCCTGGCACGGCGGCGGGCGAGTCGTTGTCCAGATGCGCCAGCATGCTGTCGCGGCTGACCGACAGCCGTTGTGCCGTGCGATCGACCGCGTCCGGCGCCGCCTCGGCCAGCAGCTGCGCCAGCCGCTTGTACTGCGTCGCCTCCTGGGCCCGCAACAGGGACAGACGCTCCGCGGGCAGCTGCTGCTCCCGGCGCAGCAGCTGCAGGAACAGCGCATCCTGCGTGATGTTCAGCTCCGAGAGCGCCTGGACCTGGGCGAAGCTGCCCTGGGCGCCCTGGTGCAGCGCATGCCGCTCCTGCCACAGCTCCAGCGTGTCCTGCACCAGCATGCCGCCGGGCAGCGACAGCGCCAGCGCCACCAGCGCGGTCTTGTGGGCCATGCGCAGGTTGCGCAGCAGTCCGATGCCCAGCGACCAGATGCCGTGGTGCCCCCACACGGTGCGGCGCAGCGCCGCCGCCGTGGCCTGCTGCACGGTCCACCACTGCCGGACACCGTGTGGCACGGCGTGTTTCAGGCGGTCAATCGGACCTGTCAAGTTTTCTGCGGGCATCCCGTTCCTCTCTCGCTGCGCCCACTGGAGGACGTCTGGACCTGACTTCTCTGCGAAGTCTGGCGGGATGATAGGCAGCCCGCCAGCGGTCGACGGCCGAAGAAGGCGCGGCATGACGGCCTTATCCGCGGCTGGACAGCCGTCGGAATTCCCCACACTCGACGGCACTTCCCGGATGTCGTGCACCCCACGCACGTCCCGAACTTCCCGCAGTGCCGAGAAACCGCATGCCGCCCACCTCACCGACGCCCCCCCACATGGCTCCCACGCTGGACGACCCGGCCGGTACCGGGCGCCTGCAGTCCGGGCTGGCCCTCGCCGCCGCCACGCTCGCCGGGGCCGCCGCCCTGCAGGCGGGCGGCTGGATCGGTCTGGCGCCGGTGGTCCTGGCACTCGGGCTGCTGGGCGGCTGGCTCGCGGGCAGGTCTGCACCAGCGGCTTCGGTGCTCGCCAGCGGCATGCCGAACCGCCGCAGCGACAAGGTGGCAGCCCGGCTCGTGGAACCCGTGGTGTCGCGCTGGCAGGAACTCTTCGGCAAGTCCCAGCGCGCCACCCACCAGCACCGGCGGCAGCTGGACACGCGCCTGCTGGCCATCGGCCACCAGCTGCAATCGACCCTGAACCTGCACGCCACGGCCGCCGGCCCCGCGCCGCTCACCGACGACCTGGTGGCACGCCACCGCACGGCGCTCGACCCGCTGCTCCACCACAGCCGGTCGACCGCCCGGCTGCGCCGTGACCTGCTGGCGCTGGCACGCTCCACGAGCGAGGCCCTGGACACCTTGCGCCTGCTCGCCCGCGAGGTGCAGACCATCAGCCGCGCCACCCACCTGCTGGCACTGAACGCATCGGTCGAGGCCACGCGGGCCGGCGAGCGGGGGGGCGGCTTTGCCGTGGTCGCGCAAGAGGTGCGGCACCTGGCGGCCCAGTCGCGCCAGGCCGGGCTGCGCATCACCCGCCAGGTCGACCAGATGCAGGCCCCGCTCGACGCCGTGCTGCAGCAGGCCGGACGGGACGAGGTCGACCCCGACGCCAGCGAAGACGATGTCGCCGCCCTGGCCGAGGAGCATGCCCGGCGGGTGGTCCATGCGGTGGCGGCGGAGATGGGCGAGGTGCGGCACGGCGCGCGCGCGCTCCACGAGCAATGCCAGCAACTGCAGGACGAGCTGCAGACGCTCCACGCCGACCTGCACGGCATCGACCGCACGGCCGCGGCGACGCAGACCTTGCAGCTGGACATGCAGCGCCTGCGCCAGTGGCTGCTGGGCGCCGACGACCCGGCCGCCGACCAGGCCACGGACTGGCTGCAGCGCCTGCATGGCGACCTCGACGCAACACAGCGTGAACACCAGCCCCAGCATGCCGCCTCCGGCACCCACTGAGCCATGAGCACCGACGACGACATCCTGGCCACCGCGCGGGCCGGCTTCATGGACGAAGCCCTCGACACCCTGCGCCAGCTGGAGCAAGGCCTGCTGCGCATGGAGCAGGATCCGGGCGATGGCGAGGCGGTGCACGAGGCCTTCCGCGCCGCGCACACGCTCAAGGGTGCCGCGGGCATGTTCGGCCTCGACGCCCTGGTGCGCGAGACCCACACGCTCGAAGGCATCCTCGACGCGCTGCGCGACGGCAGCCAGACCCTCACCGACGCGACGATGGTGACGCTGCTGCAGGGTGGTGACACGCTGGCGGCCCTGGTGGCGGCGCTGCACACGGCCCAGGACACGCCCGACGTCCCGCCCGCCCGGCGCGACACCGGCGCGGCCACCCGCCCCGCCAGCGCCGCCAGTGCCGACCGCAACACCGGACACTGGCGGATCTCGCTGCAGATGGGTGCGGACGCCCTGCGCAACGGACTGGACCCCCTGTCCTTCATCCGCTACCTCGACACCCTGGGCACCGTGCACGCCGTCCACACGCAGGACAGCCGGCTGCCCACGCTCCAGGCGCTCGACCCCGAGGGCTGCTGGCTCGATTTCGACATCACGCTGGAGAGTCCGGCCAGCCGCGCCGCGGTCGAGGACGTGTTCGACTTCCTGCGCGACGACTGCACGCTGACCGTGCAGGACACGCCCCCCGACGAGGTTCCGTCTGCGCCTGCGTCTGCGCCTGCGCCCGCACCGGCAGCCGCCGCACCGGCCGAGACCTCCACGGCGGCAGCCCCGCCGGCCTCGGCGCCACGCCCCACCGACGAAGTCCGCTTCATCCGCGTGCGCGCCGACAAGCTCGACCGGCTGGTCGACCTGATCGGCGAGCTGGTGATCGCCGGCTCGGGCGCCACCAGCGCGGCGCGCGACTCGCGCGCCCCCGCCTGCATCGAGGCCAGCCAGCGTGTGCATGCGCTGGTGCAGTCGGCGCGGGACGGCGCGCTGGCGCTGCGCATGGTGCCGATCGGCCAGACCTTCAGCCGCTTCCAGCGCGTCGTGCGCGACATCAGCCGGGGACTGGGCAAGGAAGTCACGCTGCAGATCCTCGGCGGCGACACCGAACTCGACCGGATCATGGTCGACGCCATCGCCGATCCGCTGATGCACCTGGTGCGCAACAGCCTCGACCACGGCCTGGAGACCCCCGCCGAGCGCACCGCGCGCCACAAGCCCCCGGGTGGACTGCTGCGCCTGCAGGCCCGCCAGGAAGCCGGCAGCGTGGTGATCGAGGTCTCGGACGACGGCCGCGGCCTCGACCGCGGGCGCATCCTGGCCAAGGCCGTGTCACGCGGTCTGGTCGCGCCGGGGACGACCCTCGACGACGCACAGGTGCACGAACTGCTGTTCGCCCCCGGCTTCTCCACCGCCGAGCAGGTGACCGACCTGTCCGGCCGCGGAGTGGGCATGGACGTGGTGCGCCGGCAGGTGGAGTCGCTGCGCGGGCAGATCCTGCTGCGGAGCCAGCCCGGCGAAGGCACGCTGGTGCAGATCCGCCTGCCGCTGACGCTGGCCATCATCGACGGCTTCCTGACCCGCGTCGCCGACGTCGGCTATGTGCTGCCGCTCGACATCGTCACCGAGTGCATCGAGACCCCCGCCAGCCTGGGCACCCGGCTGCAGTCCGGCCCGCCCGCGGCGAGTGGCTGCCTGGACCTGCGGGGCCAGGTGCTGCCCTACCTCGACCTGCGGGTGTGTTTCGGCCTCGGCGGCGAACGCCCCGGGCGGCAGAGCCTGATCGTCGTGCGCAGCGGCATCGGGCGCATCGGGCTGCTGGTGGACCGCCTGCTGGGCGAACACCAGACGGTCATCAAGCCGCTCGGACCGCTGTTCCGCCACCTGCCCTGCATCGCGGGCTCGACCATCCTCGGCAACGGCGAGGTGGCGCTCATCCTCGATGTTCCCGCGCTGGCCCGCCTGCACACCGACTCCCCACGGTCGCCCCGTCTCGCCTCCGAATGCCCATGACCACTGCCCGCACGTCACCGCTCTCGCTGCTGTTCGCCCCCGTCACCGTGCTGACCCGGCAGCTGCGCCTCCGGGTCAAGCTGGGGCTGATCGTCGCGCTGCTGCTGGGGCCGCTGGTGCTCCTGCTGGTCACCCTCGTGCACAAGGAGAACGAGGCCGTCGCGTTCACGCGGGCCGAGCTCTCCGGCATCCCCGTCGCCCACGGGCTGATGGACGTGGCCCTGCTGCTGCACCGCTGGCACAGCGAGCAGACGCTCTCGGCGACGACCCCGGCCGCGCGCACCGCCACGGAGGACACCCGACAGGCCTTGCAGAAGGCGCTGGCCGGCGTGGACACCCAGATCCAGACGTCCGGACTGCAGCTGAGCGGCCCCTGGACCAGCCTGCGCGACAGCCTGCTGCACCACACCCGTGCGGGTGAGTCGGGCGACGCCGTCGCCCAGCGCCACGACCGGCTGGTGCACGACACCCAGGCCATGGTGGACCTGGTGGCCGAGGCGAGCGGGCTGATGCTCGACCCGGAGGCCGCCAGCTACCTCCTGATGGACCTGACCTTCAGCCGCATGGGCGGCCATGCCGAGGCCGTGGCGCAGCTGCGGGACTTCACGGCGCAGTCCCTGGCGCAGGACAGCTGGCAGCCCGGTGACGCCGTGGCGCTGGCGCTGGCGCGGCGGCGTCTGCTCGACAGCCAGATGGACGTCCAGGCCCGCTTCGACGCCATGGAGCGGGCCGGAGAAGCCATGCCGGCGGGCTGGAAGGAAGCCGGTGCCGCGGTGGGACGCTACCTGGCCCAGGTGGACACGCTCGCCACCCAGCACGACGTGCTGCGCCGTGACCCGATGGCCCTGCTGCGCAGCGGCGGCGAGGCACTCGACCAGATCGACACCGTGCACAACGCCAGCATCGTGCGCCTGCAGACCCTGCTCGCGACGCGCGAGGCGGCGCTGACCCGCTCGCGCAACGGGATGGCCGCGGTGGCCATCAGCGGCGTGCTGCTGGCGCTCTATCTGTCGGTGGGCATCGCCCGCGCCATGGGACGCACCGCCCGGCGCATCGGCGACCAGGCCGCTGCGGCGGCCCGCGGTGAACTCGGCGAAAGCCAGGAACTGCTCGGCCGGGACGAACTGGCCCAGATCGCCCGCTCGTTCGAGACGGTCCGCCTGACGATCCGCAGCCTGCTGTCCGAGCTGCGCCGCCTGTCGGACGCGCACGCCCGGGGCGACATCGACGTCTACATCGACCCGGCCGGCTTCCAGGGCGAGTACCGGCAGGTGGCCGAGCTGGTGAACGCCACCGTGCGCGACCACATCCAGGTCCAGCGGCAGGCGCTGGAGGTGGTGCGGGCCTTCGGGCGCGGCCGGTTCGACGCGCCGCTGGCCACCCTGCCCGGGCAGAAGGTGTTCATCAACCAGGCGATCGAGCAGGTCCGCACCCATCTGCAGACGCTGGTCGCCGACACGGACGGGCTGGTGCGGGCGGCGGTGGCCGGCCGGCTGGATGCACGCGCCGATGCCGCGCGCCACGAAGGCGATTTCCGCCGCATCGTCGAAGGCATCAACCAGACGCTGGACGCCATCGTCACGCCGCTGAACGCCGTCCGCGCGACGATGGCGGGGGTGGAGCAAGGCGATCTGACCCGCCAGGTCGAAGGCCGCTACCAGGGGGCGTTCGCCGAGCTGCAGGGCGCGGTCAACAGCACCGTGATGCGCCTGGCCTCGACACTGGCCGAGGTCAGTCTGGCGGCGCAGGCGCTCAGCGTCGCGGCGCACCAGGTCTCCAGCACCTCCCAGACCCTGTCGCATTCCGCGTCGGAGCAGGCCGCCAGTGTCGAGGAGACCACCGCCTCGCTGCTGCAGATGGCCGGCTCGATCCAGCGGACCTCGGCCAACGCCGGCACCACCAACGCCATGGCCGCCGAGGCCGCCCGCGAAGCGCAGGATGGCGGCAGTGCCGTCTCCCGCACGGCCGAGGCGATGACCTCGATCGCCGCCCGGATCTCGATCATCGACGACATCGCCTACCAGACCAACCTGCTGGCGCTGAACGCGGCCATCGAAGCCGCCCGCGCCGGCGAGCACGGCAAGGGCTTCGCCGTGGTCGCCGCCGAGGTGCGCAAGCTGGCCGAGCGCAGCCAGATCGCCGCGCAGGAGATCGGCCAGCTCGCCGGCTCCAGCGTCCGGCTGGCGGAACAGGCCGGGGCCGTGCTCACGCGCATGGTGCCGGGCATCGAGCGCACCAGCCAGCTGGTGCAGGAGATCTCCACCGCGTCGGGCGAACAGGCCCAGGGCGTGCAGCAGATCACCACGGCGATGCACCAGCTGAACCACACCACCCAGCAGAACGCCGCCGCCTCCGAGGAGCTGTCGGCCACCGCCGAAGAGCTGTCCGGCCAGGCCATGGCGCTCAAGGACATGATGGCCAGCTTCCGGCTCACCCGTTCCGAGTCGCCTGTCTTGCCCGCGCTGCGTGCGTCCCACGACAGCGGTCCGCGGCGCAAGCCCGTGTCCGAAGACCACCAGTTCAGCGCGTTCTAACTCACCCTCCCGACGCCCCCCAGGACACCGACCATGCTCTCCAAGAACTCCTTCCAGGCCGTCACGACCATGTTCCGCCAGGTCTCCGGCATCCAGCTCTCCGACGCCAAGCAGGCCCTGGTCGCCGGCCGGCTGCAGAAGCTGGCCCAGGCCCGCGGTCTGCGCGACGTGGACGCCTATGTCGACCAGCTGATGCGCGAGGGTGACGCACAGGAAATGGTCAAGGTGGTCGACAAGCTGACCACCAACGAAACCTACTTCTTCCGCGAGCCGCAGCACTTCGACCACCTGCGCCGCCTGCTGGCCGAGCGCCGCAGCAGCGCTGGCACGGGTGACTTCCGGGTCTGGAGCGCGGCCAGTTCCTCCGGCGAGGAGGCGTACAGCATCGCCATGGTGCTGGGCGAACATTTCGGCCTGAAAGGCTGGCAGGTGATCGGCACCGACCTGTCCACCGCGATGGTCGACACCGCCCGGCGCGGCCTCTACCCGATGGAGCGTGCCCGGCTGACGCCCACGCCGCTGCTCAAGCGCTGGTGCCTGAAAGGCCAGGGCGACAACCTCGGCAAGCTGATGGTGGCGCCCGAGCTGCGCCAGCTGGTGCGCTTCGAATGCGCCAACCTGACCCGCACGCTGCCCGAGATCGGCCAGTTCGACCTCATCTTCCTGCGCAACGTGCTGATCTATTTCGACAACCCCGGCAAGGCCGACATCGTCAAGCGCGTGCTGACGCGGCTGAAGCCGGACGGCCTGCTGTTCACCGGCCACGCCGAATCCATCGCCAACCTCGGCATCCCGACGGTCGGCGTGGCCCCGGCCGTCTACCGCCACGCCTGAGCCCACCGGACACCGACCGCGTGACCGCCCACCTGTTCCTCATCGACCCGTCCGCCGTCGGACGGCTGCATCTGCACCAGTCGCTGGCCGCGGCCGGCTTCGAGATCACGGGCACCGCGACCGACCCCGGCTTCGCCTGGCCGAAGCTGCAGGCCCGCTGGCCGAACGTCATCGTGCTGGACATCGAGTGGCCGCGGCTCGACATCACCGGCTTCCTGCGGCGGCTCCATGCCGAGCGCCCGACGCCGGTCGTGGTCTGCGCCGCGCACCTCGACGCCACGGACCCGGTGGTGCTGAGCGCCCTCGCCGCCGGCGCCACCGCCTTCGCCCTGCGGCGCTCGCCGACCGCGGCGCGGGCGGCCGCACGGATCGCCGCCGCCTCGGGCAGCACCGGCGACTCGGACCAGGCGCTGGTCGCGGCCGTGCGCCAGGCCGCGCGCGTGTCCGTCTGCACACCAGCGGGGCGCCTCCATGCCTCGGCGTCCCCACCACACACCGCCGCCCCCCATACAGCGCCAGCCCCCCTGGGGATGTCCATGCCCATGCTCCCGACGGCCGCCAGCCACCGCACCTCGGCTGGCCGACCGTCGTCCCGGGTCGTCGCGATCGGGATCTCCACCGGTGGCGTGCAGTCGATCGAGGCCGTGCTGCGCCACCTCGGACCGGAAACCCCGGGCATCGTCCTCGTGCAGCACATGCCCGAGAAGTTCACCGCCTCGTTCGCGGCGCGGCTGAACAACCAGTACGCGCTGGAGGTGCTGGAGGCCCGCGACGGCGATGCCGTGCTCGACGGGCGGGTGCTCATCGCGCCCGGCGGCAAGCAGATGTCGCTGCGCCGCCAGGGCGGCCAGTACGCCGTCGAGGTGCGGGACGGCCCGCCGGTCAACCACCACCGGCCGTCGGTGGACGTGCTGTTCTCGTCGGTGGCGCGCTGCGCGGGCCGCCAGGCGGTGGGCATCATCATGACGGGCATGGGGGCCGACGGCGCGCGCGGGCTGCTGGAGATGCGCGAGGCCGGGGCCGCGACAGCCGCGCAGGACGAGGCGAGCTGCATCGTCTTCGGCATGCCGGCGGAGGCGATCCGGCTCGGCGCCGCCCAGGAGGTGCTGCCGCTGGGCCGCATCGCCGACTGGATCACCAGCACCAGCCACCGGTCCGGACGCCCTCACGGTGTAACAACCTGAAACTAGAATGTGCGCCGATGAAGCGCACGCCCAGCCCCAGCGGTCCTCTCCCGTCCGGTCCGACGCCGGACAGCCCCCGCAGCACACCGCGCCACACGCGCTGGCGCCTGTGGCGGATCCCGCTGCTGTGGCTGCCGGCCTGCCTGCTCGCCACGGCGCTGTCGGCCCAGCCGCGCCCGCCCACGCCCTGCCTGCAGGCGGCACAGCCCCCTGCGCACCTCGCCGATCTGCTCGACGAAGCCTTGTGCGCGGATCCCCGCACCCGGCAGGCCTGGCAGCAACTCCAGCTCCAGTCCGCTCGCCTGGAGGGTCAGCTGGCCAGCATGCGCCCGGAGCTGGGCCTGCGACTGGAGACCGGACGGGAGGCTGGCACGCTCGCGTCCAGCAACAGCCGCAGCCGCACGGCGACGCTGGAGCTGGGCTGGCTGCTGCTCGACGGCGGGCGTCAGGAAGCGGCCACCCGCGCCGCCCGGCTGGCGGTCACCGAAGCGATGGCACAGCGGGACGGCGTCTTCCAGTCCGTGCTGCTGGACACCGCACAGGCCTACCACGCCGTGCTCGATGCCCAGCAGGCCGTGCAGGCCCGCCAGGCCTTGCTGGATGCGCTGGCCGCATTGCAGCCGACGGTGCAGCAACGCCACCGCGCCGGCAAGACCGAGCACACCGACCTGCTGGAGCTGCGCCAGGCCCGTGCCCGCAACCAGATCGGCCTGCGAGACGCCGCGCTGGCGCTGGCGGTGGCACGTGCACGCCTGTCGTCCCTGACCGGCCGTGCGCCGGATGCTGCGTGGCCGGTGTTCGCGGGCACCGCCGCGCTGGAGCCGGACAGCAGCACCTTCAGCGCACTCGCCACGGCAGACACCCTGCACGCCACCGAGCGCACGCTGGCACAAGCCCTCGACCAGCACCCGGAGCTGGCTGCGGCACGGGCGCGGGCCGGCGCCGCCCGCGCCGCGCTGGACCAGTCGGAGCGCGCCGGACGGCCGACCCTCGGGCTGAGCCATTCACTCGGCCGTGGCCGGCGCACCGGCGACAGCGCCGACGGCGCGCCGGTGTCCGGCTCCGCACGCCAGACCACGCTGGCGCTGAGCTGGCCGCTGTTCGACGGCGGCGTGCGCCAGGCGCAGCGCCAAGCCGCCCGCGTGGAGCATGAAGCCGCCCTCACCGCACTGGACGACCAGCGCCAGCGGCTCGCGAACGGCGTGTGGGAGGCCTACCAGGAATGGCGGACCGCCGCCGCGCAGCTGGCCGAATACCAGGATCTGGTCCGGCTGGCCCGCGGACTGCTCTCCGCGGAGCTGGCGCGCCACCAGAACGCCGACGAGGAGGCCAGCCTCGCCGACCTGCTGAGCGTGCGCCAGGACTGGACGGACGCGCTGATCGAACAGCAGCAGGCCCGCTCGCGCCAGCGGCTGTCCAGCTGGCAGCTGGCGGCCAGTCTCGGCCGGCTGGAGCGGGGGGCACTGCGCCCCACGGAGCCGTTGGTGTCGGGGTCGGGGACGGCTCCCCCGATCGTGCGGCCGCCCGCGCCCCCTACCGGTCCCGGCACGGCCAACGGCTGCCAGCCTGGCTCGTTCGCACCGGGAGCGGCCTGGTGCGTGCCACGCTGAACACCGCCACGACACAGGCTTGTCGCGGAACAACCTTGTATTCAAATATTACATAAGGTTACTTTTAGGCGCATTTTTGATACTGCGTGTCCACCACCTCAGGAAGGAATGGACATGACAAGCCACCACACCAACGACCGCTCGGTCTTCCTGCGCCGCGAATCGGCTGCGCGCGGGTACTGCCGCCGCTTCGACACCGTCTTCACCTCGGCCCGCGGCAGCCTGATGCGCGACGAGGCGGGGCGCGAGTACATCGACTTCCTGGCCGGCTGCGCGGCGCTGAACTACGGCCACAACGATCCGGCCATGCGCGAAGCGCTGCTGGCGCACATCGGCGCGGACGGCCTGGCGATGGGGCTGGACCTGCACTCCACCGCCAAGCGGGCCTTCCTCGACACCTTCGAGTCGGTGATCCTGAAACCGCGCGGCCTGCCGCACCGGGTCCAGTTCACCGGACCGACCGGCACCAACGCGGTCGAAGCCGCGATGAAACTGGCCCGCAAGCTCACCGGGCGCCACAACATCATCGCCTTCACCAACGGCTACCACGGCGTGACGCTCGGCGCGCTGGCGGCCACGGGCAGCGCGTACAACCGCATGGGCCTGCCGCTGTCAGGGGTGACGCGGGTGCCGTTCGACGGCTACATGGGCCCGGACGTCGACACGGCCGCCCTGCTGGCGCGGCTGCTGGACGACCCGTCGAGCGGCGTCGACGCCCCGGCGGCCATCCTGCTGGAGACGGTGCAGGGCGAAGGGGGCCTCAACGCGGCCTCCCTCGGCTGGGTGCAGCGCATCGCCGCCCTCGCCCGCCAGCACGGCGCGCTGCTGATCGTGGACGACGTGCAGGCCGGCTGTGGCCGCACCGGCAGCTTCTTCAGCTTCGAGCCGATGGGCATCGTGCCGGACCTGGTGGCGATGTCCAAGTCGCTGTCGGGTTTCGGCCTGCCGATGGCGCTGGTGCTGATCCACCCGGACCACGACCAGTGGCGCCCCGCCGAGCACAACGGCACCTTCCGCGGCAACACCCACGCCTTCGTCACCGCCACCGCCGCGCTGCAGACCTACTGGCGCGAACCCGGCTTCGAAGCAGAGATCGCCCGCCGGGCCGCGCTGACCCACGCCCACCTGGAGCGCATCGGCCGCGAGGTGCCGGGCTCGGTCCTCAAGGGCCGCGGGATGATGCAGGGCCTTGACGTCCACAGCGGCGACCTGGCCGGACAGGTCTGCAGCCTGGCCTTCGCACGCGGGCTGGTGATCGAGACCTCGGGCGCACACG
>OFSF01000367.1_pt1 | contig 17785 bp, 16 predicted proteins | sample 1543271 | NCBI WGS metagenome assembly OFSF01 (sample SAMN07774227, study PRJEB24372) | wastewater metagenome | isolation source: Exp Tend VB 100WW | collected 2016-02
ACGCTTGCGCAACGCCACGCCGTGGCAAAGGTCCTACGTAGCGCTCGTGCCCGCAGGCGACGCGGTTAGCGTTTGTCGGCGATTTGGGCGAGCAGCGCGACGATCGTGCCAACAACCACCCAGAGCACCGCACCAACAACCGCGGCCGCAACACCAATCGCGATCGTGTAGGCGGTGCCGCCAATCAGGCCCACGGTCAGCGCAATTGCTGCGTGGAGCACTGCCATGGCATAAGCGGCAACGGTGGCGCGGGGAGCCTGGCCGGCTGCGCGGGAAAATCGTTCGGGAATCGTATCCATCCCGTGCATCCTACCCGGCGTCGCCATCGACAGGGGTAGAGTCTCGGTGAAGACGCGATATTGCCCTCATTCGCCGAAAGCCTCCTATGCGTGTCCTGATGATCGTCAACCCCGTCGCTAGCCGGATTAACTCGGCCGTCGAGCGGACCGCTCAACGCGAGCTTGAGGAGTCCGTCACGGTCGAAGTCGTCCGTACCACGCGTCCGCTTGAGGCCGCCGAGCTCGCGCGGAAGGGTGTCGATGACGGCTTTGACGCCATCATCGTGCTCGGCGGCGATGGGACCGCCAACGAGGTGCTCAACGGGATTGGCGCTGAGGTGCCAATTGGGCTCCTCCCCGGCGGAGGCACGAGCGTGATGGCCCGCAACCTCGGACTGCCACCCTCGATCCCCGCCGCCGCGCGCCGGCTCGCCGTCGCCCTGCGCGAAGTGCGGGTCGCCCACGTAGGCGAGGGCGCCCGCCACCTGCACCGGCAGGTACAGCGCCGACAGCAGCACCGCATAGGCCTTGGGGAAGGCCGCCAGCAGGCCAGCGCCACCGAGCACCAGCCAGGTCTCGTTGCCGTCCCAGATCGGCGCGGCGGTGTTCATCATCAGGTCCAGCTGTTCCTCGTCCTCGGCGAACGGGGCAAGGATGCCGATGCCGAGCACGAAGCCGTCCAGCACCACGTACATCAGCACGCCGAAGCCGATCACCGCGAACCACGCCACCGGCAGCCAGGTCATCAGGTCCATGTCAGCGCTCCTCCAGCGGTTCGTCGGCGGCCGACAACGGACGTGCCGGGGTATGGCTGCCGTGGTCCAGCGATGGCCCCTCGGCATACGGCTGCGGCCCATGGCGCAGGATCTTCACCAGGTACCAGATGCCCCAACCAAATACGAATGCGTAGCCGACCACGTAGACACCCAGCGACAGCGCGGTCATCCACGCGCTCTGTGGGCCGACCGCATCAGCGGTGCGCAGAACGCCATAGACCACCCACGGCTGGCGCCCCATTTCGGTGACGAACCAGCCCGACAGCAGCGCGATGAAGCCGCTCGGCAGCATCCAGTTCCAGCCGCGCAGCAGCCACGGCGAATCCAGCAGCTTCCTGCGCCACAGCTGGAAAGCCGACACCCAGGCCAGCAGCAGCATCAGCGTGCCCAGCCCAACCATGATGCGGAAGGCGAAGAACACCGGCGTCACCGGCGGCCGTTCGCTGGCCGGCACCGAGGTGAGCGGATCGAAGGTGCCGTCCAGGCTGTGGGTGAGGATCACGCTGCCCAGCTTCGGAATCGCCACTTCGAAGTCGTTGCGCTCTTCCTTCTCGTTCGGCAGCGCGAACACCACCAGCGGCACGCCCTCGCCTTCCTGGGTTTCATGCCAGTGCGCTTCCATCGCCGCGATCTTCATCGGCTGATGCTTGAGCGTGTTCAGGCCATGCATGTCGCCGACGAAGATCTGTACCGGCACCGTCAGCGCCGCGAACGCCACCGCCGCGATCAGCATGCGCCGTCCGGCCTCGACATGTGTGCCCTTGCGCAGGTACCACGCGCCGACGCCACCGATCACGAAACAGGTGGTGATGAACGAGCCCAGCGCCATGTGGGCCAGGCGATAGGGGAACGAGGGGTTGAACACCACCTGCCACCAGTCCACCGGATGCACGATGCCGTTGACCATCTCGTAGCCGGCCGGGGTATGCAGCCAGCTGTTGGACGACAGGATCCAGAACGTGGAGAACAGCGTGCCCAGCGCCACCATGCAGGTGGAGAAGAAATGCAGGCGCAGCGAGACCCGGCCCCAACCGAACATCATCACGCCGAGGAAGCTGGCTTCCAGGAAGAACGCGGTCAGCACCTCATAGGTCAGCAACGGACCGATGACCGTGCCGGCCACCTCGCTCAGCCGCGGCCAGTTGGTGCCGAACTGGAAGGCCATGACGATGCCGCTGACCACGCCCATGCCGAACGACACGGCGAAGATCTTCTGCCAGAAGAAATACAGCTCGCGCCACACGGGCAACTTCGTGCGCAGCCACCGCCATTCGATGAAGGCCAGCCAGCTGGCCGTACCGATGGTGAAGGCGGGGAACAGCACGTGGAAACTGATGACGAATCCGAACTGGATCCGGGACAACAACAACGCGTCCAAGGGACGCCTCCTGCCTGTGACCGGTGGGATACCGGACCACTTTAGGAGGATTTCGTTAAGGTGGGATGCGACCGGGTGACGCGCTGCTTCACTTTGTCGCAGGGAAGCTGGATGACAGGATGAACGGGCTACAGGGGCTTCAGCAGAGTCAAGGGCGGCTCCTTGGCGATTCGCAGGGCCCGGGGTACCAATGCAGTCAAGCAGGCCGCCATCACCAGCACGACAGCGCTCGATATCGAGAACCACAGTGAACCTGTGATGCCATCCTGTGGCGGCCCTAGCCACTGCAACGACACCGCGCCGAGCAGGGCGCCCAGTGTGGTGAACAGTGAAACTTCGAACATGATTTCGGCAAAGATCACTGAGCCGCGAGCACCGAGTGTCCGTCGAACCCCAATGGAGTGCCGGCGCCGATCAAGCCAGGCGCCTACGACTCCGGAAACCCCGGCCATCAGCACACCGAGAACGATGGCCGTCATGACCGCGAGCACGGTCGTAGCGAAGCGATCAGCTTTGACGTAGGCGTCGCGATATCCCGCCAGCGTCTCGACACCGGTCGAATTCACGATCCGATAGGGCCGCTGCAGCGCATCGACAGTGCGATCAAGCGATGAACGATCAACCTCCGACTTCCACTTCGCCAGATAATAGCGACTGGCGCCCGTGGGAAGGCCAGGAAGCAGCGCCCACTGCGAGTCCCGCTCATTGCCTCCTGGTGCCGGTCCAGCAACAGACGCAAATACGCCCACGATGACCCGGCTGCTGCCGGGGCCGAAATACAGGTGGCGGCCAACAGCACTCTCCGTTCCGAACAGACGGGCAGCCAGCGCTTCACTGATCAGCACTACCGGAGCACCTTCAGCCATGTCGTCCTCTGTGGCATCCCGTCCCAGGACGATTCCCGCGCCCAGCATCGCCAGCAAGCCAGAGCTGGCAGTTGCCACGGGAATGCGATCACATCCAGCAACGTCTGTCGTACCCGCGTTCATCGAGTACGCCATGGCCGACTCGCTGGTGCACACGCCGTATCGATGGGCTCTTCCCCCGAACGGAACAGCGTCGCTCACAACCGTGTCCTGAACACCGGGCAGCCGGATCGCGGACAGGTCTGCCCGCAGCACTGCAGCATCCGCGCTTTCTTCGACATCCGAGACCCTGACCACACCAATCGATACTGCGTCCCGGATGCTGCGTGTGTTCAATCTGGCGAAGCTGTCCAGCACAGATTGCAGTGCGAACGCACATGCCAGGCTTGCAAGCGCAGCCTGCACTGCAAGCAGTGCGGCGCTTCCCAGATGTCGTCGAGTCTCCCTCATTGATTCGAACATTTCAGGCAGCCCCCTTCGCGAAGGCACTCGACAGTGAGCTGACCCTGCAGATTTCAAACGATGAGACCAATGAACAGAGCAACGTCGTGACGACTCCCAGACCAGCCGCCATCAGCATTGCTCCGGCATGCATCGCTGTTATCGCGCTGGGCAGAACGTCTCCCGCAGCAACCACCCGGATTCCCAGCGTATAGGTGACGACAGCGAGCGCACCGCTTGCGACGCCCGCCGCGATGGATTCCCACATGAGCTGGATGAACACGTCTCGGCGTCGCGCTCCCAGTGCACGTCGAATCGCGAGCTCCCGCCGACGGCGCCCCAGACTGAAGCTCAGCAGCGCCGCCGCGTTGACGATGCACACGCCGAGCAGGATCAGCGACAACCGAAGCTGCATCCTGGCCTGCTCCGGAACCAATCCCAGCCTGTCCAGCCAATCCATCAACGGCCAGAGTGCCACCTGCTGGGTGCCTGGCTCGATCCGAAGCCCCTTATCCTGCGCATAGGCGTTCAGATTCGCGCGGTAAGCGGCGACATCATCTGCGGTGGGCAGCCACGCCCACAATTGAAGCCAGGAAACATTGGCCCCTGCAGGATCCGCGTCCTGGTCACCACCCCAGATCGCCGTCCCGTCCACAACGGTCAGCTTGTCTGCGATTGCGGTTTCAAGCGGCAGGTAGATCTCGTCAGGCTCCACAAACGGTCTGCGCGTGAGGTCTCCCTGAAACATAGGCACCGGATGCCAATCCTCCGCGACACCCACCACGGTATAGGTGCGTCTGCCCAGGTCCAACTGATGACCAACACAGCCCTGTGCACACTCGCGCTCTGCGAGCACACGCGACAGAACCACGATTCGACTCGCAGCATGCCCCTCCTCGGCGGTCCATGCGCGCCCTTGAACAACGGCAATGCCGAGGACACTGAAGACTTCGGACGTGGCGAACCTGGCGCGCAATCTTGCGCTGGGCTCTCCCGGCCGGGAGAGCGTCACCGCGCCCCCTGCCATTGCTGCCTGCTTCCACGTCCGGCCTTGGTTCAGAAGCACCTTCGCGTCTGGCCAGGTCAGTGCCTGGCCAGGATCCGGAGAGCCACTGCGCAGTGCATCTGGACGCGCGTCAAGGTAGGGGCGGAACAATGCCGAGCTCCGGCCTGGAGCGGGATCCGACGATGCCTGGAGAACAATGGAAAGCATCACGGTGGTGATCCCTACCCCCGCACCCAGCATGAGAGCGATTGCCAGATGAGTGCCGACTCTCTGCTTGAATCGGGCAAGCGAAAGCTGGACGTAGTAGAGCATCATCCAACTGCATCCGGCATTGGCTTACTCGCGCACCTGTCCATGTGATTCTCACTCCATGCCTTTGGAAGCTGATGGTTGAGAATCTCTGATTGTGAAAGTACGCCTCAAGTGGAGACATGGGATTTGCAACTTTCCTCAGGAAACACACGCAGCTCATAGGTCCTGGATAGAGCCATCGCCACCGACGACGAGACCGAGGTGACGGAATCTGACGCGGAAGACCAACTGTCGATTTGCAGACAACGCCCGATGCCTGGCCATCTGATCGGGTGTTGGAGGAAAAAGCGTCCAGAATCAGGTGCAGGCGTCAGTGTTTTTCTAGACCCAGAAATACCAGACAGCCGCCGCCACCAACGCCCCCAACAACACCACCTGCATCACCACATAGCCCACGCCACTATCGCGCGATTCAGCGGCAATGCGCTTCTGCAGCGCCTCGCTCACATCCGGCGTTTCTTCCTGCTGTGTCTGCTCACGCAACGCCTGCGCCAGCGCGCGTTCTTCCGCATCGCGAGGGTCGGTCGATGGGCTCACAGCAGTTCTCCGGCGGCGGCATGCCGCGTCAGTTCCTGCTTCAGGACCTGGCGCGCGCGGTGCAGGTGGCTCTTGATGGTACCGCGTGCCAGCCCGGTCACCTGCTCGATCTCGACCAGGTCGAAGTCCTCCAGGTAGTGCAGGCCGACGATCAGGCGCTGCGGTGCACTCAACCGCTCCAGCGCCACGCCCAGATGGCGCCCCGCCTGCAGCGCCTCGCTCAGTTCAGCCGGCCCCGGTCCTTCATCGCCGATTCCCAGTTCCTCCGGCACCTCCACCGCCACCATCCATTGCGCCTCCAGCCGCCGCCGGCGCAGGTGCTGCAGCGCGGTGGTGTAGGCCACCCGGGAAACCCAGGTGCGCAGCGAGGATTCAAAACGAAAGCGGTGCAGCTGGCGGAACACGGCCAGGAAGGTCTCCTGCAGCAGGTCGGCCACCTGATCGCGGTCGCCCACCATGCGCCCGATCACATGTGCGCAGGTGCGCTGGTGGGTCTCGACCAGCTGCGAAAACGCCGCCTGCGAGCCATCGATGATGGCCCGCACCAGGGCCTGGTCCGCATCCAGCGGTGCGGCGGGTGCCGCCGTCGCCGCTGCATCGTGGCGGCGACGGCCCCGCAGTGCCGACAATGCTTCGCCGAGCAGGCTCATCTGCGGGGCGCCCCCTGTGCCCGTGACATGGGCCGGCTCAGCCCTTGCGTGCGGCGGGGCGGGTGAAGTGCCAGGCCAGCAGCTGGCCCAGGCCAGCACTGCCGACCAGCGCGGCGGCGGCACCGAAGGTCAGGTCACGGGCACCGATGGCTTCCAGCAGGGCCATGGCCAACGCCAGGCAGACCAGGCTGATGCCCCAGCGCAGCGCCCCCTGGCGGCGGCGTTCTTCTTCCAGCACGGCCAGCGAGCGGATCACTTCCTCCGGCACGTGCGGGGCCACCAGCTTGCTGCGGGCGCGGGCATCGGCAATGGCATGGATCGCGTAGGCGATGCAGATGAAGAGGGTGATCGGGATCAGTTCCTGCATGGTCGGGCTCCTGTTCGGTGGATGATGCGGGTTCAGAAGAATGGATGCGCAACCCCGGCCACCGGTTGCACCACTTTGCCAATCCCGCCGCCATGACCTGTGGCCCCTGCCCCGGGCCCTTGCGGCTGCTACGCTTGGCCGGTTTCCTCTTCTGGTGCCGTCCGCCCATGTCCCGAGTGCTGCCCCTGTCCCTCCTGCTGTCGGCCGTGCTGGCCGCACCGGCTGCGCATGCCGCGCCGACGCCGATCACCATCGAACAGGCCATGGCCGACCCGGACTGGATCGGTCCGCCGGTCGAGAAGGCCTGGTGGTCGTGGAACAGCCAGCAGGTGGAATACCAGCTCAAGCGCAACGGCAGCCCGGTGCGCGATACGTTCCGCCAGCCGGTGGCGGGTGGCGTGGCCGCACAGGTGGCCGATGACCAGCGCGGCACCCTGGACGTGGCCGAGCCGGTCTACGACCGCAGCCGCAGCCGCAGCGCCTTCGTCCGCAATGGCGACGTGTTCGTGCGCGACCTGCGCAGCGGCGCGCTGACCCAGCTGACCCGCAGCAACGAGCGCGCGGGCAACGTGAACTTTGCTGCCGACAATGGCGTGATCTGGCGCGTTGGCCAGAACTGGTTCCACTGGACCGCCGCGAGCGGCGTGCAGCAGGTGGCCAGCCTGAAGGCCGAGAAGGATCCGCGCACGCCGCCGAAGGCCGACGTGCTGCGTGACCAGCAGCTGCGCACGCTGGAAACCCTGCGCCGCGACCGCGACCAGCGCGAAGCACTGAAGGACCAGGACCAGCGTTGGCGCCAGGCCGACCCGACCCGCGCGCCGGGCCCGGTGTACCTGGGCACCGACGTGGAGATCGCCGACAGCGTGCTGTCGCCGGACCTGACCCACCTGATCGTGGTGACCAAGCCGAAGGACTTCGATGACGGCCGCGGCGGCAAGATGCCGCTGTACGTGACCGAGTCGGGCTACGAGGAAACCGAAGACACCCGCACCCGCGTCGGCCGTAACGGCTTCGAGCCGCACACCCTGTGGTACGTGGACGTGCGCACCGGCAAGGCCGAGAAGGTCTCGCTGGCCGGCCTGCCTGGCATCAGCACCGATCCGCTGGCCGAGCTGCGCCGCAAGGCCGGCAAGGACGCGCTGAAGGGCGAGCGCAGCCTGCAGGTGATGAGCGACTTCATGGGCGGTGGCATCCGCTGGAGCCCCGATGGCCAGCAGGCCGCAGTGATGCTGCGTGCCAACGACAACAAGGACCGCTGGATCATCAGTGTCAACGCTGCCGATGGCCGCGTGCAGAACCGCCATCGCCTGACCGACAACGGCTGGATCAACTGGGGCTTCAACGATTTCGGCTGGATGGCCGATGGCCGCACGCTGTGGCTGCTGTCGGAGGAATCGGGCTTCTCGCACCTGTACACCCAGGCCGGCACCGCCAAGCCGCAGGCGCTGACCAGCGGCAAGTGGGAAACCTCGGCACCGGTGCCGTCGGCCGATGGCAAGGGCTTCTACTTCCTGTGCAACCAGCAGGCCCCGCATGACTACGAAGTCTGCGCGGTCGACACCGGCAGCCGCCAGGTGCGCGAGCTGACCAGCCTCAACGGCGTGGAAGACTTCTCGCTGTCGCCGGACGGCCAGCAGCTGCTGGTGCGCTACTCCGGCGCCTACCTGCCGCCGCAGCTGGCCGTGCTGCCCAGCACCGGTGGCCAGGCCCGCGTGCTGACCGACACCCGCACCGCCGACTACAAGGCGCGCCAGTGGATCCAGCCGAAGCTGGTGGCAGTGCCGTCCAAGCATGGCGCCGGCGTGGTCTGGGCCAAGTACTACGAACCGGAAAACAAGGAACCGGGGAAGAAGTACCCGATCGTGATGTTCGTGCACGGCGCCGGCTACCTGCAGAACGTGCACCAGCGCTACCCGGCCTACTTCCGCGAGCAGATGTTCCACAACCTGCTGGTGCAGAAGGGCTACATCGTGCTGGACATGGATTACCGCGGCAGCGAGGGCTACGGCCGCGACTGGCGTACGGCGATCTACCGCAACATGGGCCACCCGGAACTGGAAGACTACAAGGACGGCCTGGACTGGCTGGTCGACACCCAGCAGGGTGACCGCGACCACGCCGGCATCTACGGCGGTTCCTACGGCGGCTTCATGACCTTCATGGCGCTGTTCCGCTCGCCGGGCACGTTCAAGGCCGGCGCCGCGCTGCGCCCGGTGGTCGACTGGCACCAGTACAACCATGGCTACACCAGCAACATCCTCAATACCCCGGACATCGATCCGGAGGCGTACCGCGTGTCCTCGCCGATCGAGTACGCGCAGAACCTGCAGGACAACCTGCTGATCGCCCACGGCATGATGGATGACAACGTGTTCTTCCAGGACTCGGTGAACCTGACCCAGCGCCTGATCGAACTGCACAAGGACAACTGGTCGATCGCTCCGTACCCGCTGGAGCGCCACGGCTACGTCCGCGCCGATTCCTGGCTGGACCAGTACAAGCGCATCCTCAAGCTGTTCGAGCAGAACCTGAAGTGAGCAACGCCGCGGCCACGATCCATATCGTGGCCGCGGTCATCCTGGATGACCGCGGCCGGGCGCTGGTGGTGCGCAAACACGGCGCCAGCCGCTTCATCCAGCCCGGCGGCAAGCCCGAACCCGGCGAAGCGCCACTGCAGGCGCTGGCCCGTGAGCTGGACGAGGAACTCGGCGTGCAGCTGTGCACCGATGCCTCCATCGCGCTGGGCACGTTCCAGGACTGGGCGGTGAACGAGCCTGGCCACCGCGTGCAGGCCCAGGCCTGGTGGGTGCAGGTGGACGGCATGCCACAGGCACGCGCGGAGATCGCCGAACTGGCCTGGGTGCCGCTGCAGCCACCGCACGGCCTGCCCTTGGCACCGCTGAGCGAACACCATATCCTGCCGGCCGTCGCCACCCGGGTGACGGCCCGCTGAGCGCGCGGGCACCGATTGCAAGGACACCGGATGTCAATGTCGATCCCGCCGATTCCTTCGCTGGTCCAACCGACCTATCACGCTTGGGTGCGCCCGATCGCACACGCCTCGTTCTGGCTGTCACTGCTGCTCACGGTCTACTTCGTGATGCAGGGACTGCTGCTGTGGCCGCTGCACAACCTTCCGATCTGGCACCTGGTTGAGAGGGAAGTACAACTCCAGCACCTGCACAGCCTGATCTGGCTTCTGGCGCATCCGGTGGCCGCGTCGATGATCGTCGCACTGCTGTGCCTTGCCTCGACACTGGCCAGCTGGGGACTGCTGCGCGAGCGCAGCTGGGGCCTGTGGAGCTTTGTGGCGATCCTGCTGATGAGTGCATTGACCAACTTTGCGATCGCCGGGTGGCTGGACGTGTTCATGCGCGACGTCATCCCGTTTCTCTCCGACGACGCCGTCCTGCAACAGGAACTCCATCTGAAACGCTGGTTGATCACGCTGACCATGGTGGCCATGTCGTTCGTACTCCTCGGCCTGCAGGGCTGGCTGGCCTGGCGCCTGCTGCGACCAGACATCCGCTCGCGCTTCCACTGAGCCACACCCCTTTCCCGTACGACAAGGACCGTCGCATGCGCTTGCTGACCCTTCTCCCCGCGCTGCTGCTGTTCGCCGCGCTGCCTGCCGCCGCCGATGCGCTGCGCTGTGGCGAATACCGCAGCACCGACGGTGGCATGGCGCTGATATTCACATCACCCAGCACCGGCTACCGCCGCGACGACGGCAGCGAGCCGGAGCCGCTGTGGGTCGATCGCAGTGCGGCGCAGGCCCGACTGGTCATGCTCGACGATGGCGTGGCACTGCCGGTCCGGATCAGCGCCGATGGGCAGCGCATCGAAGACGAGGTTTTGGTGGTCTACACGTTGCGCCAGTCCCGGGACTGCGCCAGCGAACCCGCCGCGATTGCCGGCAGCTGCCGCGCCGCCGGCAGCCACTGCATTGCGCAGCTGCCTGCGGCTTCGCCCGGCCAGACCCAGCGCGCGTGCGACGAAGGCGTTGGCGCAGGCTGCTCGGCGCTGCTGCGACAACTGCGGGATGGCAGCCCAGCAAAGGCCACCGACGACGTTGGTGCCACGGGCTTTGAACGCCCGCCTGCCTGCCGCGAATACACGCCCGGGCATGACCCGCAGGCCTGCGAGGCGCTGACCAATGATGCATTGGCTGCCGCCATGCAGCGGGTGAATCAACGCCTGCAGCAGGAAGACGAAGACACACTGGATTCGCCGCTTCCGGCCGCTGCACGCGATCAGCTGCAGCAGCGGTGCCTGCAGCACCGCAGTGGCCGCTTCTGCGTGGAAGTGGCCGCGCAGCAATTGAACGCGCTGGAACCTGCGTTGGCAGTGCAGGCCCTGCAGGTGGTCTGCGATGCAGGCCGCGTCAGTGCCTGTGAGCGTATCGCGCCACTGCGTGGCCTCGGCACCGACCTGCGCCTGGTTCCGCTGCAGCAGGTGCCGTGCGGCCGTTACCAGGCCGACGGTGGCGTGATCGACATGCTCGACTTCGGTGATGGCGCGCGTGCCCGCCTGCACGAAGGCGCCGTCCAGCTGCAGCAGAACGGCGAAACTCTTGTGCTGCGCCAGCTCGGCAACGGCGACCTGCTCGGCATGGACAACCAGACGGCCTACCAGCGTTACCAGCTCGTGCCCGGCACGGCACAATGCACGCCCCCGCGCGAGGGCCAGGGTTCGCCGTAGCGCCAGGAGCTTCCCGTTCGATCGTCAAGGAGACGACATGCATTCACCCGCACCGCGCCGCCGCTGGCTGGCCTGGGCCCTGCTGCTGGCCGCGCCGATGGCCGCCGCACAGTCGCCACAATGCGGCCTGTTCAAGGCCGACGAAGGCAGCGGCACGCTGCGCATCAGCTCACCGAACCGCGGCGAGCAGAAGCACTTCGGCAGTGCGCCGTCTCCGGTCGCGTTCCAGCAGATCGACGGAAAGCTGCAACTGGTGAACCTGGAGTACGGCCTGCCCAGCGCGCTGCAAGTGCGCGATCGTGGCCGCACGGTCGAGGTGGATGGCACGGTCTACCTCCTGCAGGCGCCCGCACAGTGCGCCGCAGCCGCCACGCCGGCTGCAGGCAGCTGCCTGGCTGATGCGGCGGCGTGCCTGGACAACCGTCGCGAAGCGACCCTGGCCGCCCTGGAAGCAGGGTGTCGGGAAGGCGTGCCCGGCATGTGCCTGCAACTGGCTGATCGTTGGCACGAGGAGGCCAAACCCTCGGTCGAGGCCGATCCCGCCCTGGCAAAGGCAGCGCTCGACGCCGCCTTGTCTGGCATCAAACTCCCCGCTGCCTGTGACAACGGTGGCTTCGAACAGGGAACCCCGGCGTGTGCCGCGGCACTCGAGGCCAACCCGGCAGTGCAGGAGCAACTGGTCAAGGCCGCGATGACGGCCGCCATGACCGAAGCCATGGTGACGATGACGGCGCCGACCGTGCCGGTGATCATTCCAGCTGAGCGGCGGCAACAGTTGTTGCGGTTGTGCCGCGAGGTACCGCACGGCGGATTCTGCACCCGCGTGGCTGAGCTGTCCTGGGACGCGGGAGATCCCCAGCAGGCGGTGCAGGCCCTGACTGCAGCCTGCACCCCCGGCAATGACACCGCCACCTGCGAGCGCCTGCCGGCGTTGCAGGCAGTGGGCGCATCGCTGCGACCGCAGCCCGCGACTGCATTGCCCTGCGGCAATTACCGGTCCGACGGCGGCCTGATGGACACGCTGGATTTCGGTGACGCCGGCCTGGTCGGTGTGGGCTGGAGCAGCCATCTTCGCGCACGCGTCGAAGCGGGCGACATCCGCATCCACCACGACCGGGACGGCGACTTCGTGCTGCGCCCGCTGCCCGGCGGCCAGTTGCTGGGCCTGGATAACTGGACCCGCTTCCAGGTGTTCGTCCCCACCGGCGAGGGCCCGACCCGGTGCAGTGCACCGAAGCAGTTCAAGGTGCTGCCACTGCCGCAGGATTGCCCGCTGGCGCTGGCCAACGAGGGCGGTGCCGAAGCCTGCTGCGCGCAGGGCAAGCTGCAGGGCTGCAACATTCTCGGCAACCGCCTTGCGCTGTCCGGCGACTGGCTGCAGGCTGCCGGGCACTACACCACGGTCTGCCGCGCCGGCGTGCGCGAAGGGTGCGAGAACCTGGTGACCGCGCAGGGCAACGGCGCGGAACTGGACGCACGGGCAACCCTGGAGCAGCTCTGCAAGGCCGACCGCAGCGGCCTGCACGTGGCCTGCGACGTGCTCGGCACCCAGAACTGGGAGCTGATCACGCTGGGTGGTGCCCTGCAGAAGGCGGTTGATGAGGCAGCCGAGGACGACGCTCCGGCGCCGCGCAACTCCAACCGCAAGCGCTGAGCAGGCCAGGGCCTGTCCGCAGCTTCGGGCGGGCCCTGCGGTAAAGTACGCGCCATGAACGAATTCGAGCGCGTGCGCGCCTACCTCACCGACCTGCAGGACCGCATCTGTGCGGCGATCGAGGCCGTCGATGGCCAGGCCCGCTTCCAGGAAGACCTGTGGCAGCGTGCCGAGGGCGGTGGCGGGCGTACCCGCGTGCTGCGCGACGGTGCGGTGTTCGAGCAGGCCGGCATCGGCTTCTCCGACGTGGCCGGCAGCCGCCTGCCGCCATCGGCCTCGGCCAACCGTCCGGAACTGGCTGGCGCCTCCTGGCGTGCCACTGGCGTGTCGCTGGTGTTCCACCCGCTCAACCCCTACGTGCCGACCACCCATGCCAACGTGCGCTTCTTCCAGGCGCAGCGCGACGGCGAAGTGGTGGCCAGCTGGTTCGGCGGTGGCTTCGACCTGACCCCGTTCTATCCGTTCGACGAGGACGTGCAGCACTGGCACCGGGTCGCGCGCGACCTGTGCGCCCCGTTCGGCGAAGAACGCTATGCCGCGCACAAGCGCTGGTGCGACGAGTACTTCTTCCTGCGCCACCGCAATGAAACGCGCGGCGTCGGCGGCCTGTTCTTCGACGACCTGCACGGTGACTTCGAGCGCGATTTCGACTATCTGCGTGCGGTCGGCGATGGCTTCCTGGATGCCTACCTGCCGATCGTGCAGCAGCGCAAGGACACCGCCTACGGCGAGCGCGAGCGAGAGTTCCAGCTGTACCGACGCGGCCGCTATGTGGAATTCAACCTGGTCTACGACCGCGGCACGCTGTTTGGCCTGCAGAGTGGTGGCCGCAGCGAAAGCATCCTGATGAGCCTGCCGCCGCGGGTGCGCTGGGAGTACGGCTTCACCCCGGAAGCGGGTAGCGCCGAGGCACGCCTGGCCGATTACCTGGTGCCGCGCGACTGGCTCTGACCTTCCGGCGCCACGCCTGACGCGTGGCGTCTTCTCCTGCCTGTGGTGCGTCCTGCACCGGACAGGTCGTCTTTTTTCTTCTTCAAGGATGACGTCATGCCTGCTGCTGTTTCCCTCCGCCCCCGCGCTGCGGGCTGGCGCTCCCTGCTGTTGCTCGCGCTGGCCTCGGCCAGTCTGCCGGCTGCCGCGCAGTCGATGGCCTGCGGCACCTACAAGGACAGCGGCGGCACTATCACGCTGACCATCGAGAGCGAAGGCCACGCCTTCCTGTCCGGCCCCTACCAGGCCACCGAGGAGCTGCGCATCGCCCGCCAGGAAGACGTGCTCGGCACCGGCAACCTGTCCACGGGACGCCTGGAAAACTGGTTCTTCTCGGACAACGACCGCACGATCAACACGCCCTATCGCGAGTTCACCCGTGAGCACGCCGCCGCCTGCAGGACGATGCCAGAGCCCATCGAAGATGGTTGCGTGATGAACACCTCCGAGTGCCTGGAGGCGCTGCCCGCGGCCGCACCGGTGAAGCTGCACGCCTGGTGTGCCGAGGGCGTGGGCGCGGCCTGCTCCCAGCTGTTGGAGACCTACCAGCAGCAGGCCAAGGACGCTGCCCCGGCGCCTGCACGAGCCGAGCCGCCGAAGCCGGAGATCTGCAAGGAGGATTCCGCATCCTTCAACGCCGAGGGTTGCAGGGCGATCGCCGAGGTGGTCGGGCTGGAGATGATCGGCAAGTCCCTGCTCGGGCTGCAGCATTCGGTTGATCCCGTGTTGCCGTCCGCGCAGCTCGATGAGCTGGCCACATTGTGCCGGCAGCAGCACGGCGAGACCTTCTGCGCCGACGTTGCCGAGGTGCTGTGGAGTGGCGGGCGCCTGTTGCAGGCCCACGAAGCGCTGCAGCTGTCGTGCGCGCAGCGCGCGGACGGCGTGGCCTGCGGCCGCGCCAAGGCGCTTGCCAGCCTGGCCGCTGCGCCGGTCGCTTCACTGGCTCCGGTGCCGGCCACTGCGCTGCCGTGTGGGAGCTATGAAGCCGAGTACGGTGTGCTCTCGCAGCTGCGCTTCCTCGATGGCGGCCTGGTTGAGGCCGAGGGCCGCGACCAGCGCCTGCGCGCGCGCCTGCAGGACGGCCGCATCCTCATCCGTCCCGATGTCGGCAGCGACTTCGTGCTGCAACCGCTGAAGAACGGAAACCTCGCCAGCGTCGACGGCGGCAACCGCTTCGCCTACTACGAGCGCAAGCCCGCCGCAGGCAATGCCAGCTGCACGCCGCCGGTGGCGTTCGTGGAGATCCCGCTGCCACTGGATTGCCCCACCCTGGCGCGCAAGGACGGCGCCAAGGCCTGCTGCACCGAGGGCAAGCTGCTGGGCTGCAAGGTTGCCGGCGAAGCCCTGTTCGAGGCCGAGAAATGGGCCGCGTCGCTGCCCTACTTCGAGACGCTGTGCGGCGCCGGTGTCCGCGAAGGGTGCCTGGCATTGGCAGCGGTGTATTCGCATACCGCCGACCCGAAGATCCCGCAGGCCATGGCAGCGATCTGCGCGAAGGATGGCGAGGGCACGCATGTAGCCTGCGATGTGGACGCCACCCGCAACTGGCCGGCACTGAAGGCCGAAGCCGCGCTCTGAGGGCGCGGGAAGGGGTACCCGTAGCGTCGAGCTTGCTCGACGCTACACGTCAGGTGCTCTTCCTGGGGATGATGGTGATGTGCCCGTTGATCTCCAGCAGGGCCAGCTCGACATCCTCCACGCCCAGGCAGCCCTGCTGGCGCATCGCGGCCTCGAAGTCCGAGCGGGTGACCTGCTCACGGCGAAGAACGGCGTCGAACAGGCGCCCATCGCGTGCGATCACCACCGGTTCTCCTTCAACCAGGCGCTCGATCCGCCGGCTGCGGGTACTCACCCAGCCCACCCCGTAGTTGAGCAGGATCAGGGTGGCCGCCAGCAGCAGGCCGCCCCCCAGCGAGGTATCGGTACCCAGCAGCGCGTTCTGCACCGCGTTGCCCAGCAGCACCACCAGCAGTACGTCGAACGGGGTGATCTGCCCCAGCGGGCGCTTGCCGCTGAGCCGGACCATGCCCAGCACCACGACATAGACCACCACCGCGCGCAGGATGAACTCCCACCATGGCATCGCCAGTGCGAACAGATCGGGCATTGTCTTCCCCCGCGGAGCGGTGGCCCAGCGTGGCGCAGGCCACGGCATCTGGCAACGGCACAAATAAAAAGCCCCGCTGACCAGGGGGAGGTCAACGGGGCCGGGGAACGGGCACTTGGGGAGGAGTCCCCGTTCCGAGATCTGCTCCAGGGGATGGGAGAGATCCACAACAGGCGTTGCGCCTGTCGAGAGTTATAGAAGCACTCCGAACACTAACGGTTCGTGAAGGGGCCCAATTTAATGAACCTCCATCAGGGCAACATTCATGATCGAGTCAGAAACCTCTGACGAATGAACGAATTCACGTCGTTTTCGGCCTGAAACACCCTCAGTGTGCTTCGTCCCAGTTGTTGCCGATGCCGATATCGACCACCAGCGGCACCCGCAGTTTGGCCGCTTGCGACATGCGCTCGACCACCTGCAAACGCAACTCCTCGACGAAACTGCTTTCGGTTTCGAACACCAGTTCATCGTGCACCTGCAGGATCATCCGTGCCGGTGCGCCGCTGTCACGCAGCCACTGGTCCACGTCCACCATCGCGCGCTTGATGATGTCTGCGGCGGTGCCCTGCATCGGCGCGTTGATCGCGGCGCGCTCGGCACCGGCGCGCAGGCCCTGGTTACGTGCATGAATGTCGTTCAGGTACAGGCGGCGGCCGAACAGGGTTTCCACATAGCCCTGGTCGCGGGCCTGCTGGCGCATCCGCTCCATGAAATCACGCACGCCCGGGTAGCGGCTGAAGTACAGCGCCACGTAGTCCTGCGCCTGGCCACGGTCGATGCCCAGGTTGCGCGCCAGGCCGAAGGCGCTCATGCCGTACATCAGGCCGAAGTTGATCGCCTTGGCCGCGCGGCGCTCGTTCGGGGTCACTTCCTCCAGCGTGCGCCCGAACACCTCGGCGGCGGTGGCGCGGTGCACGTCGGCGCCCTGCTCGAAGGCACGCACCAGGCCCGGGTCCTCGGACAGGTGGGCCATGATCCGCAGCTCGATCTGCGAATAGTCGGCCGCCAGCAGCTGGAAGCCCTCCGGCGCGATGAATGCGCGGCGGATACGGCGGCCATCCTCGGTGCGGATCGGGATGTTCTGCAGGTTCGGGTCTGACGAGGACAGGCGGCCGGTGGCGGCGCCGGACTGGTGGTAGCTGGTGTGCACGCGGCCGGTGTCCGGGTTGACCATCTCCGGCAGCTTGTCGGTGTAGGTGCTGCGCAGCTTGGCCAGGCCCCGGTAGTCCAGGATCACTCGCGGCAGCTCGTGCTGGTCGGCGATCGCCTCCAGCGCCTCTTCATTGGTGCTGGGCTGGCCCTTCGGGGTCTTCACCACCGCCGGCAGCTTCAGCTCATCGAACAGCACCGCCTGCAGCTGCTTGGGCGAATCCAGGTTGAAGCTACGGCCGGCCAGCTCGGTGGCCTTCTGCTGCGCGGCCAGCATGCGCGAGGACAGGTCCTGGCTCTGCCGGCGCAGTTCATCGGTATCGATCCGCACGCCATTGGCTTCGATCGTGGTCAGCACCGGCACCAGCGGCATCTCGATGTCGCGGTACACGCTGTCCAGCGCCGGCTCGGCCAGCAGCTGCGGCTGCAGCGCGTGGTGCAGGCGCAGGGTGACGTCGGCGTCCTCGGCCGCATAGCGGCTGGCTTCGTCGATGCCCACCTGCGAGAACGGAATCTGCTTGGCGCCCTTGCCGGCCACGTCCTCGAACTTGATGGTGTTGTAGCCCAGGT
>OFSF01000373.1_pt1 | contig 17662 bp, 45 predicted proteins | sample 1543271 | NCBI WGS metagenome assembly OFSF01 (sample SAMN07774227, study PRJEB24372) | wastewater metagenome | isolation source: Exp Tend VB 100WW | collected 2016-02
TGCCATCGGAATACTTGACGCAACCAAAGATAGCATATTTGATGATGAGATTATGGGATTAGCGGGGGAACTACACGAACGCAGAAATGAACTATCAGATGAAACTTTTGCTAAATATCTATTCATGTATTCCACAGCCCTATCTAGCAAGGTAGCAGACCTCGTAACTAAAGTATGTTTAAGTAAAGAGGAAATGTCGGTGCTATGCGCTACAATAGACGAAATGGACGACCTATCAGAAACTATACTAGAGGAGAACGAATAAATGGGAAGCATAACAGCACTAGGAATACAGGACAGCGTGTTAGACCTAGAAACACAATTAGCGTATCACTTACAGGGTAATCATTACCCGCCCGTTCCCGTATCTATGGTGCAACCTTGCATAGATGCTATTGATGCTTACTATGATGAGGACTATGAAAGAGATATAACTCTACCTGCACCAATAACTTGGAGAGGGCAACCTACCGCACCTGCCTCCGCTATTATTGAGCAACACCACTTAGAGTTTTGGCTACCACAGGAGGACTATGATGAGTAAAGAACTACAAGATAAATTAGATGCAGCTGCTAAACTGCTAGAACCGATCTTATGGGAAGAGTTAAGAAAAATTGACGAAGCCTAAGTGTGATTAGCATCACACAATAACTTTCTCAAATAATGAGATACGGATACCGCTTGTCGGTGGTATCCGCTATAATAAGACCCTAACGAAAGGAAACAAATGACCAACTCAACACTAGAGGTCGGACAGACCTACACAACCACAACAAGTAATGTTGTCGGTGTTATCAAAGCAATAGACAACCACCCAAGCGGTGTAAGTCGTATCCTGCTTGATGTAAATGGCAAAGAGCGTTGGACAAGTCTAACTAACTAAGCGTAAGGCGGATACCGCTTGTCGGTGGTATCCGCTATAATAAACCCACCTAACGAAAGGAAATACAAATGGCAAGAGGCAAAGCAATACAGGTAAAAATCGCAACTACTAAGGTTATCAAAGCCTTAGAAGCAAGATTAGCCAAACTAGAGGCTGATTACACATCACAAGAGGAAAAAGAAGCAAAGTATCAGAAGCAGTTAGAAAAGTGGCGTAAGGAAATTGGCAAGTGGGCTATTGCTAATTTTGCTAAATCAGAAAACTTACGCACCAACTATCGCAACTGGAACAAAACTCTCAATGTTGATTTTGATATAATCGTTGATGAGAAAGAGTTTCCTGCCGAGCCAACTAAGGACTACGAGCAACTCCACGCACACTCTTATCGTGAGATGAAAGATGAGATGGAAAATGCTATCCGTATTCTAAAGATGACCGATGAGGAAGTAGTTAGCGCAAGCACCTACAACGCTATTGCTCGTTATCTTTAATTAGATAAACATAAGGGCGGGTGCGTGGGTTATAGACAACACCCGCTCTTTATGCTAAAATTATTATCCCTACTAACAAAGGAACAAAATGCGATATAGATTAGAAATCTATGATGCTAATAAATCTCACGACATCTCCATACCACTTGCTGAAAGTATTAACTATCCAAAAATTGTAAACATGTTTAAACAAAATATAAAAAACTTTCAGGGCGATGTTAAAGCATATGTATTTGATGTAACAAATAATAAAAAAATCGCAGCAGCATACTTTCCAGAAAGTATTCATAACTTAATCTAATAATCTTGGGGTGGGTCCTTACTAGTCTTGGGCTCCCCACCCCATCTTCCCCTGCGCCCAAGCTTGGGGACTTATCCACAGCCTTACGGAAATCTGTGGAAAACCCCTGAAACCTGATGTCAAATAAGATAGACAATGTCAGTGCACCCTGTTATAATAAACCTAACAAACAAACGAAAGGATAAAATGGCTCATAACCTAGAAATGCAAGATGGTGAAGTAGCATTTGCGCTGCGTGGCGCACCTGCTTGGCACAATCTAGCAAATCGCATTTTCGCACAAGATGAAAATGTCAGCACTGCTACAATGCTTGAAGAAGCAAAACTAAATAACTGGAATGTTCGCTTGTCGGATGTTGCAGATCATATCCCAACTACATGGAGAAATACTTCCGATAATTTCTATGTAATTCGTGATAACCCGTTTGATCAAGGCACTGATGTTTTGTCAGTAGTTGGAAAGCGATACAAGACTGTTCAGAATGAAGAGTTGTTTCAATTCGCCGACAATGTATTAGACAATGGCGCTGCAAAGTGGGAATCTGCTGGCTCAATTAAAAAGGGCAAAGTTGTATTCGGTTCATTAGATATTCCACGTGAAATCGTATTAGACCCACAAGGGGTTAACGATAAAACTAAGTTATATTTAATTGTCTGGACATCTCATGACGGTTCAGTTGCTGTTCAAGCAGCAATTACACCCGTTCGTGTAGTTTGCCAAAATACTCTTAATCTTGCCATGAAGGGTGCTAAGCAATCTTTCAAGATTCGCCACACACAAACTGCTGAAGGCAGAATTGTGCAAGCCCGTCAAGCATTGGGATTAACATTTGCATACGCAGATGAATTCCAAAAGCAGGCACAAGAGTTATTTGCTCAATCAGTTACTGATAAGCAATTCTCTGATCTTATCCGCTCCTTATATCCAAAGCCTGAAGATACTAACAAGGCTTCAATGACTAGGTGGGAAAACAAAGTTATCACACTTGATGACCTTTACCATAACTCACCAACCAATTCTGCAATTAAGGGAACTGGCTGGGGTGCATTTAATGCACTTACTGAGCGTATCGATTACTACCGCTCATCACGCAATAACTCTGACGGACTAATGATTGCAGCAAGTGGGTTCGACCCAATTGTAACTGCTGAGAAAAATAAAATTCTCAAAGCGGTTAAATCCTTAGCCTAAATAAATGGGGCCCGAAAGGGCCCCGTTTCTGGGTCCATTAGCTCAGTTGGTTAGAGCGCTACCCTGTCACGGTAGAGGCCGTCGGTTCAAGTCCGATATGGATCGCAAGCTGCGCCCAGACGTAAAGGCGCTTTTAGCGCCTTACGGGTATAACATAAAAACCCCCGAAACCTATTGCGGATGTCAGTCGGCTCTGCTACAATTACGACATTCAACGAAAGGAATAAAATGCCAAATTGGGTAAACAATACCTTAACAATCCAAGGTCCAAAGTCTGAGATAGATTTTATCAAAGATAAACTTAACGAGCCATTTACTGTATGGCACGATAGTTGGAACATGGAAACTAATAAAATGGAAGTAACTGAATCTACATATTCTAATCCTGTATTTGCATTCTGGAATATACACTCTCCATTACAAGACGGTATTACAATGGAAGAATATGTTCAGCAGCCTGACCATAGCAAAATAGATTTAAAAGACCCTGACTGGTTTGCTAAATCTGTTGCACATGCTAAAACTCAGAAGGATTGGTATTCATGGAATCAATCTAATTGGGGAACTAAGTGGGATGTTGCTGTATCAGACGGTGATAAATATCCTGATACTGAATTATTAGAATACGAATCTAAAGGTGAAGATAACTGGCTCGTGTATAAATATAATACTGCTTGGTCACCTGCAGTAACTGTCTTAACTAAACTAAGTAATCTAGTTCCTAACTCTCTACTAACCCTTGAATTTGAGGAAGAGACAGGTTGGGGTGGCGAATACGAGATTGTCCGTGGTGAGGTTAAAGAAAACCTAGAATATACCAATATGTGCTATGCCTGCCAATCCTATGACACAATGGATTATTGTGACAATGAATGTGGAGAATTCTGCTCATCCTGTAATCAGGGCTCTTGGAAAGACGACAAGGCCATGGCAGAATGTCAGACCCATAAGATATACTTAACCACTACCGAAACGAAAGGAAACTAACATGGAAGAAACATACGGAGCAACAGTAACACCAATTGCAGTGCCTGATACATACAATCCTAGTGCCCTTGTGCAATACAAGGTTATTAATGGAGAGAATGTAACTTTCCCAATTACTAAGGTAACAGACTTAGAGTGGGACCTAGAACAGGGAAGACGTTGGAACCAAAACTACCATGACCTTAAAGAAAAGGTTAATGGATTAGAGGAACTTCTAGTTGAACTGTATAATCCTAATTATACAAAGGAAGAAGCGCTTCAACAAATAGCAGAACTATTTGGATTCGAATTATCAAAGTCAGTTACCGTAACTGGAACTATTAACTTTGAAGTAATAATTCAAGTCCCACTAGATGAGGTCGAAGATTTCGATGCTCATTACAAACTTGGTGATGAACTTTCATTAACATCTTACGGAAGCGATGTTGAAGTTAATGATTGGTCAATCGAGAGCACAGATGTGGATTGGGATTAATGTACTTTGAACTTACTGCACCTGATAGGCTGTCAATGGAGATGGCCTATTGGGATGCACAAATAATCGGACTAGACCCAACTGCCATGTCACCGTTGACTTTCAATGTGGGAACTGGTAGTATTGAGAAAGTAAGTAAGATTCGTGACAAGCATAACTTAATTGAAAGTTATACTTCAGAATACGAACCTACTGGATATATGAGGAGATAATGTCAGAATACAAAGATGGATTCAATGACGGATATAAGTTTGCTCGTGAGGAAATTATTGAAAAGCTACGAGAAATAGATATCAACGATATTGATTCATGGATGTTGGACAGACTATCAGATATGATAGAAGGGAACAAACTATGACCCAGCTGGATATTGAACCTTCATACATGTGTGATCGTTGCCATGTTTCCAGGGCCGCCTACTTAATTAAACTAATTAACGGTGAGCTCAGCCTATGTGGCCATCATTACAACAGACATAAAGAAATGCTTGACAAAAACTCATACGAAGTGATAGAATTAAATAAAGTCGAAGAGGCACCTAAACTAACAGAAAAGGCGGTATAGCAATGGGAGACAGAGCAAATTTTGGGTTTGTTCAACCGAACGGACAAACAATCGTATTATACGGTCATTGGGCAGGACATCAAATGCTAGGAAAATTAGCAGACGCTGTCATTGCTGCTAGACCACGCTGGAATGATTCATCATATGCAACACGTATCGCTATTAGCAATCTAATAGGTGATCAGTGGAATATGGAAACTGGATGGGGCCTATACGTAAATGAGATTGGCGACAATGAACATAAGATCGCTATCATTGATTGGGACCAACAGACATTCAGTCTTCATGAGTGGGCGGACGGAAGAGACCCTTCAAACAAAGTTCGTGGCATGAATAACAAAGCGCTCTTCACAATGGACCTAACTTCATTCTGTGAGAAGTATGCATTGGAGAAATTACTAGTCGTCTAATATGATATAATATTAATAGGCCGTGTGCCTATTGAAACGAATGGTGCATCTCCTCTAGATGCTAAGTAAGGCAGGCTTTCCTTTCGTTGAGGTCCTAGCAGCCATTCTGTTTACCCCCGTGATTACATATGCGGGGGTTTAGCTTTGCGCCCAGACGTGAGGGTAGCATATGTTGTTTACGGAAGTCAATATTATTTCCCTGAAATCCTACTATATGGACAAATCTAGGCTCATGTGATGTGATTCACATCGATATAGCCTATACAATGTCAGTGGCCTGTTATATAATTAAGGTCCTAGCGAAAGGAATATATGGCAGAGCAATTTATAGATACTGTAGCAGAGCACATTACAGGTGCAATGATACAAGAGATTAGCGAAGACCTATTTGATAATTGGGCCAATGCATGTTTAGATGAAGGTGAAGATTATGCTGAACGTGAATTTATGGCATATGCCTCCCCTGAGTTAAAGAAACAATATAACGAGTTCTATGGATATACAGAGAAGGATGAGGACTATCTATGTTAGGTTATACTGAGGAAGATTTAAATAGGATGATTAATGCTATACATGATAGTAAGTTATTTTATCTTAGGTACCCGTCCGATTTGATTGATAAGGCGCCTTTGAGGAAAGACCTTGAAGACGCAGTTAGTTTTCTGCAGGGCCTATGGGCGGAAGGATACTTTGATAATGCATACTACGGATAGATTAGTTGAGTATATGAAGATTCATTTAATTAGTCTTGAACAAGACTTAAAAGACAATCCTGAATCTATTAATGTAGTAGATATTCCAGGACAGATATATGCAGTTAGACATCTATTGGAGGTAGCAGATGAATTCAATAGGTAAACTTGAACCCCGTCTCCAAAAACTGGTGGACCTGGGGGAATCAGGAACTGACATCATGCATGGTCATTTAAAGAACCTAATGTATGAATCTGAGATAAAGCTTGGAGAAATTGGTGATTCAGATAATATCGCTGATAAGTTCTATTATGAAGGACGTATGGACGCATTGACAGAATGCTACATATTGACGTATAATTTAGCCTTCGCCCTAAACGAAAGGATAGTTAAAAATGACAGAAATGACTAGTGTTGGACAAGATACGATAACTAATCCAACAATCGAAATCCTAGAAGTAGGATACTCATGCTCTCCTGGAGGAGTAGACATGTTTGAGGTATATGACCAAGAAGCCATATTTGATTCTTCTCTTATAGGAGAGTTTAAGACATTGACCGAAGCGGTCCAATTCTGTTATAATCTAGGTAAAGACTTTACAGTTAGAACATTAGCCCAATGGGAGGAAAGAGAAGCATATGACTTTTAAAGAGAATGGTCCACAGACTAAACTTCAATTAGATCAGATGATAACTAATCTAAGATCTATGAATATCAATGCTCCATTAGTATGGCTATGGGTATGGGATTCAATTGTCGATATATATAATCAAAATAAGCAAGAGAACGATGAATATACTATCAAGGAGGATATTACTCTAGATAAGATGTTTGAGGATCTCTGGGCTAACCCGCCTGCCGATTTCACATTGGAGTACGGGACCGATCAGTTGGACGAGGCAATCCTTGACTGGATGATTGATAACGATTACATGATCAGGTTAGATGATGACGGCTGGCTAGATGAGGATGAAGAAGTTACTGCAGACGAAGCGGCTACCACCGCTTAGTCTGTAAAAAATATAAGGGCCGAAAAGCTCTTTTACGGGGGTATATACAAATCCCCAGGATTTTGGTATAATGGAAGAAACTAATGGAGGAATACAATGGCAACAAAGCGTGAATTTCTAAAAGCTCAAGGTATCACAGTTGGTAAGCGTGGACGTTTCTCAGCTGCAGCTTCACATGCAATCTCAGAAGCTAGCAAGTCTGGTATGAAGTTTGAGGCGGAGACACCAGATAAAGATAAGAGATTAACTAAATAAACAATCTTGTGGAATTGTTAGGGTGCAAGTCTTGGCAGTTCCACATCCTTTTGGTATAATACATAGGAAAGGCGGATATGAAAACCAAAGAACAAAAAGTGGCAGATGAGATAGCCAACTCGGTTGAAGACCATTGGTTTAATTCAGCCATGGTTGCACACATGCTAACAGACCAACCATATTACACCATAGATAGAGTTATGGAAATCCTTGCTCATATTATCAAGTTTGGTAGTAAGAGATATAAAAGGGATTTTGAAAAAGGTAGCACAAGCGAAGGCTTGTTCCTAGCAAATGAACTAAATGAACATCTTCAAATGCTATCCAAGAAATATGAGTGGGAACATCTTAATCTTCCTAAGCCTACTAAAGATGTAATCGCTTCTCTTCCTGAGCCCACCCCAGGTAACGGCACCAAGTACTCCTGGCTCCACGAGCCACACAAGGATCCATTTAATAATGTGGAGGCCATGCGATGACCAAACCAGTCGGAGCTAAGCAGCGCAAGGGCAAGAAGTGGACTGATACTAAAAAGGGCAGGGACAAGAACTATATGATAGCTTCCTGGAGGAAATGGAAGAAGCAAGAGGCGGCAGCAAAGCAGGCAGAGTTAGATAGATTTAATAATCTATGTGGTCCTGTAACAGTTACATATAAAGAGATAAAGCATACACAAGTAACAGTAAGAACTACGCAACACATTAACTAATCTAATATCATCTACTCATAGGGCATATGTCCAAGTTGTACTATATGTACAGTTTGTACCATATGTCCTATTTGTATATATTTTTATAAGGGCAGGATGAGCTCTTTACGGCGGGATATCAAAAACCCCTGAAGCCTTGTCATTATCTAATATAATCTAATAATATCTATATACAATAGAGAATAATAGAATAAGAATCTAGCAGAATATGGGCAAAATTTCTCCTTTACGAGGAGTATATAAATGCCCCTGAAGCCTATAGATTAACTAAATAAAGATCATATGGATCAACATGGTATAACATTTTCGTTATATATATTGACTATATCGGATCAATATGGTAGAAGGGCTCCAGTATGGAGCAAAATGGATTACGGTGGAGTAATGTGGAGCGTTCAATTACACAATAATTAAACTATTAATCTCTCTATAACATTTAGGTTATAATTCATAACATTCTTATCCATAGATATAATCTAAATATGGCTCTAATTGGCCTTAGAATCGATTTTAAGAGGTGTTTAAAGTCGGGGGGATATAGGAGTTAGCTCCTACTTTGCTCTATTTACAGGAAAGGCAGTAATATGGAACACGTAGGTTCTCTGGACTGACATATCCTGTTCGAGCACATTTGAAGCATGTAGCTCTGTTTAGATCAGATTCTTCTATATCAAGGGTAAATGACCTTGTGTAATAGTATTTGGTTATATACCATGTAATAGGGATTAGTAGTATTTCCATCGGTTCCCGTCCTTAATCTCTGAGTATTTCATCATTCATCCATAGATCTCCTAGGATGATACTATATCTTAATTGTAGTCGACTAGAATTACATTTCAAACATTTAGGATTGTAATGTATCTCCTTGGACAATTCTAGATCTAATACAGCTCCACATTTGCATATGAAGCTATATGTATAATCTCCTGTATTACTCAAAGTCTATTTGTGCTTCAAACATGGTATCGAGTTGTCCATTGTACCCGCCTCGATTTCTCTCTAAAATATTAAATCCACTCTCTCTTTCAAGCACCATATAATGGTAATCAAATAGACCTAACTCTTCCTCTAACTTCTTTAGAATCTTATCTATTGGCAGTAGCCCACATGTATACAGATCAAACTGTATCTCTGCTGGATTGGGCTCATCCCAGATATGTAGGGCGATATGTGAGGTCTCTATCATAACTACACATGTTAGACCTTGATTGCCCTCCTTAGTCACATATGAAGCATATGGACCCTGTATTGTCTTCATGTCGATGGAATCGACTAATGACTGCATCCACTCTACCGCCGCCGTTTCACTTTTTAGTGCACTAGTTGTGAACCCATTTACAAGTAATTGATTATGTAATGGCATATAAAAACCTACCTATTCTCACCAAGGAATGGTGTAATTATTTTATACTTCCTGCCCCTATAGCCCATGTCGAAGTCTTTTAGTTCGTCGTAGCCGTAGCCAACAGTCTGTTCTTTACCTTTAAGAACTTTTACTATCTCGTGAAATCTGTCGAAGTCACAGACATTTCTACCGAAGTTAGCAAACCTTGTGCAGATGACTATATTGTCTTTTGTATAGTCCCCGCTCACATCTATCTTATCAATGGATGGAGCTAATGGATGTTTAGGCATCCAATCTTTATGATCTTTATATAATAGTGTTATATCTAGATCAATGCCAAACCAATAACACTTCCCGCCTTGCCTATCCCAAATCTCCGCCAACTCTTCTGGGGTTACATATATTTTAGCAGGTATCCATTCCTGAGAGGATGGGCCCGAAGCCCCACCTACAGAGGATCCAATTTTATCCATTCGCCTTTTATTTGTAGATGAATTTATAACTGTCCAATTTCCTTCAGAGTCCTGCCTCACACCATTTGATAAGATGGTTGACCATAGTTTTTTGAAATGATCTCTAGCCACTTAAAGCTCCGTAAGCATACCGTATTTTTGTTCAAATGGATCTAACTCTTCTGGTTCTGATGTAACTAATTGCATTATGTGGCCTAGGGAAGGCTCTGCTATATCGTGGAAGTAATAGGTTCCGTCTTCCTTTATATGCCAGCCTCGCCACCCATCTTCTTCACACCATATGGCACAGGCGATCTTTGATGACTCGTCATCTGCCATAATACGGCTAATAGAGTTATACATATCCACCTCTTGAAATATATTTATGCGTAATGCAGGAATCTTAAACATCTGTCTAATTAACCAATCAATCATATGCCATTTTCCTCCATATACTTTAAACGCTCTTCATACTTTTCCCAGTATGGAACACCATCTGCATCATAATCAGACCCAAGTCTGTCTAACATTTCTTCGTTCTCTTTAAATGCTTTATCAATGGCTAATTTAAGGCGCATTGTTCTTTCATAATCATCGCCAACGCTAGTCATTTCAGTCATCGCTGTCTATGTCTTCTTCTAAATCAAAGAGATCATAGTCAATATCTTTTAGTTGAGCAAGGCTATTATATGTTACATAGGCAATAGCAGCAAGGGCTAGACCTAATGATAGTAGTCCGATAGTCTTTTTGTTCATTACTGCTCCTTAGATGTTGTATTTAGAAGTAGATTCTCGTATCTACGCTTCCAGCTTTCCGCCCTGTTTTCTGCATCTAACCATTTAGAATGAAATAAATGTTCTGCATCTTGAGATTCATTTAATTGATTACACATATCAGAAATCTTATTTTCTGACTCTGGAGATCTTTTCCCTATGAAAAATCCAACCAAAAAGTAAGCTAAGTACAAAAGTATATCCCACATATACGCCTCTTTCTCTATCTGTTAATTATATAGGAGAGTCTAGGGTTTTGTCAATAGCATCATCTATTGTAGGGCTATGTTCTTTATCACATGAGCCACATTCTTTACACATATTTCTCCAATAAAGATCCCCACCAGCCCTAAGAGTAGGGCTTAGTGGGGAATACTTAATTAAACTTTCTTCGGTTTGGTTTTCTTTTGTCCAAGTACAGTCTCTCTGCGAATACCGTGCTTGTTTGTGTCGATCTTAGTTGCTGGTCTTGGACCAGAGAATCCAGATCTAAACTTACCTTGCGAAGGATTTTTTCTTGCTGCTTCTTGAGAAGTTACTGCGCCAGATGGTTGACTATTTGGCGGAGTATCCATTCCAGTGCCGTTATTACTCATTAATAAAGTTTTCTCTTTGTTCTGGAGTTGCGGTCATGTTTAGTGTTAGACCCGCTTCTCCATCCCTGGAAACATCTAATATGCCTCCTGGGATGTTTGCTATACCAGTTGAGCTTCCTAAAGCTTCACATCCGCATTCTACGCACATGTTACTTACCGTTGTTGCCTAGTCCTGCACCATCTTGAGATGATACATCCTTGGCTGGGAATGCTGCTGCTGGTTCTGTACCAGTTGGGTTTAGATCAAGGTTGTTTGATCCTGAATCCTTTACCTCGTTAAATCCTGTTAAATTCAATCCGTCTGACATTTTTATTCTCCTATAGGTTTGTATTTAGATGGGTCTAGAAGTCCATCCATAAGTCTATTATAGCATTTATTATTTTCTATATTTGTCGTGCCAGCATTCCTCGCAAATGACTATATAATTGCTTTCTGTGCTGGTTATACGAGTTGCCATTCTAGCACAACCCGCTATTTCGCATTTTTCTTCTAAGGGCATTACTTCTTTTTTGTAGTCTTCTTAGGAGCGGTCTTCTTGGCTGGGGACTTTTTTACTGTCTTCTTCTTAGCTGGCGCCTTTTTTACTGGCTGATCAGCAACGATTGCCTTTACTTGCTGCTCAAGCATCCATAATCTAATCTTTTTAAACATTTACTGCCTTTCAATCTTTCTAACAATGTATGATATTACGTCGTTAGGTTTCCACTCTGGTGGTAATTCTAAATATTTAATTTCGGCTGCTATCTTTTCTCTGATTGCGTCCTCAATATATTCCATATGTATATTCTATCATTTATATGTCAATGGGGCAAGGTTTCCCCTGCCCCACGAACAATATAAAGGACTACTTCTTAAGTGTTACCTTAAGCTTTGGGAACTTTTTGTTCCACTTTGTAGCCAGAGCATTATACTCTGCTACATATGTAGCTTTAGCAATATCTGCTGCCGCCTTATCAGCAATAGCCTTTACTGCTGCTGCATCTGCTGCTGCCTTGTCTGCTGCACGAGCAGTCTTTTCGGCTGCCAATGCTGCTTCTGCAATTGCCTTAGCGGCATTTGCTGCTGCAAGCTGAGTTGTTAAAGCTGCAACGTCTCCAGCCAAGTCACGTACTGCAATAATCTTTACAGATGATGCAGATGGTGTACTGAATCCTGTTACTGCTGTTGCCATATCGGCTGTTGCGGCATAGAATACGATTGTTACTGGGCCAGTTGCTGGGGCAACAAACTTAACGTCTGCTGATCCAAAGTTGGTCAGTGTTGCGCCTGTTGTTACAGTTACTGTATCAAGAGTTGCGCCATTAGCAATTGCATTGAGGGTCTTTCCAGAAATCTTATTTCCGAATACATCCTGTGCTGTTGCTGTTACTGTTACTGATGTTCCTGCAGGAGCAGAATCTACGCCAGTTACGGCAATCTTATCGATTAGAGTAGATGTTCCTTGTAGGTAATATGTAACGGTTGTACCTAGGTTTGTGATAGATACAGAGCTTACTGCTGTCGTTTTAGTATATACATAAAACGTTGAGGTGATTCCTGTGCCAACATTCTGTGTCCATGTTGCTGAACCTGAAGATGCTGTTACTGGTGCTGTAGAAGTTGCAAATGCTGAAACTACTACTGCGTTTGTTGCTACTACTGAAACTGCTGTTCCAGTGTCGACTGTTACCACAAATTCAACTACATCTAGTGAGTCAACAGAGTTATCTGTTGGAACTGGAATTGTAATTGGAGTTGCTGCTGACGTTCCAGCAGTTTGTGCTGTCCATGTCGGCGCTGCCACTGTACCTGTATTCTTCTTTACAGAAGTTACAACCATTGGCGCAGCACTTGCAGGTGTTGCTAGTGTACCCATAGCCATGGCTGCAACCATTGCTAGAGCGATTTTTTTAAATGACTTCATTTAATTTATTCTCCTTAATTTATCCACCTCTTGATGAGCGTGGAATTCTAGTTTATGTATGAGTTCCGCCATTGGGTCGGTGAGTGATTAGACTCAATTTCTTTTTTCGTATCAATGTCTTCATACATTCGAACAATGTAAATGCAGGGATCTTGACCTTCGCCAAATTCTACATCTTCTTGCTCAGACATTGGTAGTCCGTCATGTGTATAACATACAGGTGGTCCGCACCAACCTTTTTTAATTCCGTATGTCATCCATTCGTCGTAATCTAGAGCCATTCCGCCAACTCCTTTAGGAGCATGTGCTTGGGCTTTGCGCCAACCACGGTATGGACTGGATTTCCATCTACAAATAATACCATAGTTGGTATTGATTGTACAGAGTATTCCTGAGTTTTTTCTGTATTCTCATCAATATTTAACTTACCGACTGGTAAATTATGCTCAACTGATATCTCCTCTAGTATTGGAGCAACCATTCTACAAGGTCCACACCATTCCGCCCAAAAGTCAACCAGTATTACTTTGTTTTCTTTTATTACTTGGTCGAAGCTGCTATCAGTTACTATCATTGACTACTCCTTATCAGGTTGAGATTTTAATTGTTCTGCTTCCTCATTAAATCTATCCATAAACATTTTAACTACAAAATATGTAGATTCTGTAGCATTTTTATTTAAACTGGCAATTGTTTCTTCTGAGCGTTGATCTTCAGGAAGAGCATTGGCCCATTTTTGAAAGAGGGCCTTTGCTACATCTTGAATGATTGATTCTAATACAGTCATTCTATCTGACATATTATTAGCTCAATACAGTCTTTAGTTCAAACAACTTTCCAATTTGTGGAAATCTTTTACCCATTTTAATTACTGTAGATTTGCTAGCAATTAAATCATTTAATTGAGCAGTTGTATATCCTGGCTTAAATTGCTTTAAAGCAATCCAGTTAGCAGCAGCAGTTTGAGCAGCAATAGATGATCCTGATGCAAAGCCCAAAGTGTTTCCTGGTGAATATACTTTTAATTGACCAATTGAGTAAATGTCTAGCAAGGCTGGGTCATAGTTATTATATGTTTCTATACCGTTTTTTGATCCAGCGCCAACTGCCACCGCCTGTGGAATACATGAAGGCCAATCAATTTTCTTATAGTCTCTATTGTTACCTACTGCTGTAAATGTAGGAACTCCTGCAGACAATAAGTCTGTAATTGATTTTTGTGTAATTGGGGTAGATGGGCAATAACTTTCAGAACTTCCAAGGTTGTGGCTGCCCTGAGAAAGAGAAACTGCCTGGATATTAAATTTATCCTTGTTAGTATAAACCCAGTTTAAGGCGTTATAAACAGTTTGTTCATTTGCTATTTGTCTGTCGCCATTAACGTTTTGTCCGATAATTCTAACAAAAACAATGTTCATGTTTGAATTTGTAGACACCGCAGCAGAAGCCATTTGTGTTCCGTGGCTAAATCCATTTTTTGTAATTGACTGTAATGGAATATTTGCTGATCCTGGCCCCTCCATAAATGATTGACCATTTGGACAGGTGGTCCACTCTAAAATACAAACTTCATAAATTAGTTTTTCTTTGATAGAAGGAACTGATGTATCTAGTCCTGTATCAAGAATTGCAAGGGTCGGAACCGATACGGTCCTGTTCTTTACGTTTGCATGCGATGTTGATGGTATTACTAGCGTAAGGGCAATTAGGCCCAGTAGTATTTTTTTATTCATAGACTAATAATACTAAATAGCCCCAATACTGTCAATAGGGCTTAGTTATCTTTATCTAGTTTAGTTTTGTACCATTTTCCAGCATCCATTTCAGGTCCCTTAATCTTGCTTTCTCCTAAAAGGATATCTACAGCCCTACTCACATATTCAATTTGAAATTGCATTCTAAGCATTTCCATTTCGAGCAGTCTGATTCTTTCTGATTTTCTCACTCTGTTATCTCTCTGTCTAAGGGAGTGGGGGCTGTTAGTAAAGCTCCACACTCAGTGCATTGCATGTCTAAGAAATATGTTGCTAATTCAAAATTATCAAACATAGCCCTTATGTAAAAATGTTGTGATCCGCATATACAAGCGTGTGTTGGGGTTCCACGCAAATCAACTGGGTTAAGGGCTGGGTGAGCCATTTCTTCTCTAGCCTCTTCAACATCGTTTTTATTAAACACAAGAACATCGTACCTGCTAAAGAACTCTCGAATAACACCTATGCCTATTAGGCCTATTAGGATTGCTGCTAAACGATTAACCCATTCCATAAATATATTATACACTAAACCTGAATATAAGTATATGGAGCAGATACTGCCATATTAAACTCAGATGCTGCTTCTAGTGCTGCTTTGAGTCTAATTCTAGGGTTCTTTTGCTTCTTTGTGGCGTGTAATGCTCCTAATGCTAGCATTCCTCCGCTTCCTTCTGCCATGTAATTAACTATGTTTTCTCCTATGTGAAAATCTTCATCTACCGTAAAAATTCTACCGCAAACTCCTACTATAAATATACCGCCTTCGTCTTCTGCTCCAACTACCTGGGATCCAAATCCACCTGATCTAAAAGCATCTTTAACTGATTCAATAAATTTAGTTCTCATAAACTTATCTAAGCCAGAGTTAGTTTTAGTTGGGGTGTATTTTGGCGGGGGCCAACTATATTGCAAAAGTTGGCCCATTCTAAACGAATCCGTAAATGCAATTCCGTATTGTCCTACTTTAAATACTTTGGGATCTTTTCTTGCAAGGATCCACCCAGTTTTGTCGTCAGATGCTGCATGATCAGCACCCATGTACACTATCCCGTTTTGGGCTATTGCTACTATACAGGTCATATATCCTAGTATACTATTTTTAAAATTCTCTGTCCAGCTCCTCTAAATCGCCTAAATGATGGTCTATGTAAGACAATTTAATCATTGTTTCCTCAAGCTCAGACTTGACCGCAATTAGCTCCTGAATGGTATTGTAGTATTTATCCTTCCATTCAGTCAACTCACGCTCAATTTTATACAATTCTATTTTAAGATCTTTTAAATCCATCTTTAAAAGGTCTTGATCACGCTCAAGCCGCCTTCTTTGTTCTTTTTTATTGTCTCTAAATGAGGCTATCATTGCTGTTCCCATGCCAGAAACTAAGGCGGCAGATATAGCAATTAATATAGATAAGTAGTTTATTTGCATGATAAACTAATTATACCGTAATATAAGTGCTAACTCTTATTTAAACAAACAGCTCTGAAGCTGCTATATCAGTGCCAATGTATCTCTTTTTGACAATAAACTCTTTAACTGCCTCTGGGCCCAATTGTCTTCCAGATAGAATAATTACCCATCTAGGCTCAAATTTATTAGATATGCATGTCTCGCACAGAAATAGATTAATTGGCAGAAGTGATGATTTCTTTACAGCAAGTTTATTCTTACTCTTATTGCAGCAATAACATAATATTTTTTCCATTTTATAGTCCTTGTCCTATTACATTTCGGCTTGGTACGCCCTCTAATTCGCATCTTACTCCGTAAGACTCGATTAACTTTTTTACCTTCTGAAGATAGTCTATAACCATTTCCTTAGCATTTCCTGTGTATTGTATAAAGTTATCTTCATATAACCTTAAGCAAAGAAACTCTGGATACTTTACGATATCCATTTGTAAATTTATTACTGGCTTCTTTATGCCACGCACAGCAAGAGCCATTTCTTTATTGTAGAACACTGGCTTATTAGGCTCACCTGTCCACTGATTGATTCCATACTTAAAGTGATCTTTATCTTTATTTATGAATTCCATTTTTAGCCCTCACCTTTTTCCAAACTTCTGGGGTCTTGTGAATATTTCTTGACTTATCTATAGCACCAGAGTTTAGGTATATACCGCCCCATACTCCCTGCTCATCGTTATCTACTCCTGCTTGATAACACATCTTAGATACTGGACAACTTAAGCAAGCCTCATCAATGCTTTTAGCTATATTTGTATCTGCTTCATATTTATCATAGAATAAGTTTGTGTCCATCCCCCTGCAAATTCCAAGGTGGAACCAATCTAAATCATCCTCATCTACGCCTAATTCATTTAAAATGTCTGACATATTTTGTTGGCAACTTCCATATTCCGTTTTCGTTAACAGGAATTCTCTCTGTAACTCCCCATTGATCTTTTCGGAACATTCCTTTTACATCAGTAAATCCGCCTGCAGATTGTTTCCAGATTAGCAAATCATAGTTTTCCCAAAAAGATTCTTGAGTTTTAGTCTTTGATCTTTTCATAAAAACCTCTACACCCTTTAGTGTAAGATTAAGCATTTCTTTCCTATCTAGTAAGTCCGCCTAGATTTTTTGATATCTCGTAAATGTCCTTAGTCTGTGGCAATTTGCACAAACTATCTCGCATTTATCTATTTCTGCTAAAATTCTATCTTTTCCTACTTTATTTGCAACCATTTCAGAAATAGGCCTGTCTTTTTTACCACGTACATGGTCAAAGTCCATTTGAAACCAGTGATACTTCTTATTGCAATCAGCACACCTTGTACTTGATTTCATATTTCTTAATAGGTCATCAATCTCTTTTTTATATCTTTTATTTCTTTTTGCTATTTCTTTTATATGGT
>OFSF01000374.1_pt1 | contig 17611 bp, 17 predicted proteins | sample 1543271 | NCBI WGS metagenome assembly OFSF01 (sample SAMN07774227, study PRJEB24372) | wastewater metagenome | isolation source: Exp Tend VB 100WW | collected 2016-02
GTTCGCTGTCTGGATGCGGCTGCTGCTGCAGGTGCCGGGCAGCGTGCTGTGGCTGATGTCGCGCAGCGAGCGCTCGCAGCGCAACCTGCGGGCGAGTGCGCAGGCCGCTGGCATCGACCCCGACCGGCTGGTCTTCGCGCAGCGCGTGCCGCGGGTCGAGGACCACCTGGCGCGCTACCGGGTGGCCGACCTGTTCCTCGACACCCACCCCTACAACGCCCACAGCACCGCCGCCGACGCGCTGCTGGCCGGCTTGCCGGTGCTGACGTGTTCGGGGCAGTCCTTCCCTTCACGGGTGGCCGGGAGCCTGCTGCAGGCGGCCGGTCTGCCCGAACTGGTCACGCACACGGTGGCCGACTACGAGCAGCTCGCCCTGGCGCTGGCCCGCGATCCGGACCGGCTCGCCGCCCTGAAGGCCCGTCTGATGGAGCGGCAGCGCGACAGCGCGCTGTTCGACGTCGATGCCTTCACGCGGCATCTGGAGACGGCCTACCTCGCGATGTGGCGCCAGTCGCAACTCGGGGGCGCCCGCGATGCGCTGAGCGCGCCGGCCGTGGCCGCGTCTGCCTGAGGCCCGGTCATGTCGCACACCGTCGTCCTGGTGCCCATCTACCAGCCCGTGCTGTCGGCGCTGGAGCAGTTCTCGCTCGACCACTCGCTGCCGCTGCTGGCCGAGAAGGGACGCGAAGTGCTGTTCATCGGCCCGAAGGGGCTGGATCTGGCGTACTACGCCCGGCGCTATCCCGGCATCGGCTTTCACGGCTACGACCCGGTCTATTTCGGCTCGATCCGCGGCTACAACCTGCTGCTGCTCGACCCCGGCTTCTACGAGCGGTACGCCGCACACGAGTTCCTGCTGATCCTGCAGACCGACGCAGTGCTGCTGCGGGACGATCTCGACCACTGGGCTGGTCTGCCGTACGACTATGTCGGCGCGCCGTGGCCGCAGGGCCTGCCGGTGAAGGTCCACCTGGACCGCTTCGAGGGCGGCAATGCCAAGACCGTGCGTGCGCTGGTCGGCAATGGGGGCTTGAGCCTGCGCCGGGTGCGGGCCTGCCAGGCGCTGCTGCGCGAGTTTCCGCAGGCGGCCGAGCATTTCCGCCAGAGCGGATCCAGCGAAGACCTCTACTTCGCAGTGATGGGCCTGCTGTCCACCGCCTTCGTGCTGCCCAACGAGCGGGTGGCTTCGCTGTTCGCCTGGGAGCTGTCGCCGGAGCATTACCACGCGATCAATGGTGTGCCGCCCATGGGCGGGCATGCCTGGTGGAAATACAACCCCGCGTTCTGGGCCGGCTTCTTCCGCATGCCGCCCCCGCTGCCCGAGATCCCTGCGGCCCGCGTGGCCGATCCCGTCTCCCCTTGAGGACATCCGATGAGCAAATCCCTGGACCTGGGCTGCGGCCTGCAACCCAAGAACCCGTTCAATGCGCAGGAGGTCTACGGTGTCGACGTGCGCGATGACGCCGAGGCGCACATCGTCAAGGCCGATCTGGTGGTCGAGCCGATTCCGTTTCCGGATAATTCCTTTGAATATGTGACGGCGCATGATTTTCTCGAACATATTCCGCGCCTGATCTACGCGCCGCAGCGCCGCAATGCCTTCGTCGAGGTCATGAACGAGATTCACCGCGTGCTCAAGCCCGGTGGCGTGTTCATGTCCTTCACGCCCGCATACCCCCATGCGGCGGTATTCCGCGATCCCACGCACATCAATTTCATCACCGAAGAAACCTTCCCGCTGTATTTCGACCACCAATTGCGCTGGGCGTCGGTCTACGGTTTCAAGGGGAGTTTCGAGATACTGAGCCAGGAATGGCGCGGGCCGCATCTGCTGAGCCTGCTGCGCAAGGTCTGAACACGCCACCGAACAGGAAACCGAACAGGAAACCGGACAGGAGACTCCCCATGAAGAACGACATCTTGGCGCTGGCCGCCCGCGGAGACACCACCAGCGCAGCACGCCTCGTGCGCGAAAGCCTGGCCCGAGGGGGCGCCGAGTTGCGCGACATCCGCGTGCTGAGCGCCCACCTGCTGTTCCAGGCCACGCCGTGGGACGAGATCTCTGCGCTGCTGCCGCCGGACACCAACGGCGTTGTCACCTCGGGCCTGCTGAACTCGGTGCGCAAGGGCCGGCCGCTGAACGCACAGGACGAGCCGATCCCCTGGTTCACCTACCCGGCGATCGATTTCCTGGACGGCGTGGTGCGGCCGGAGTGGACGGTGTTCGAGTGGGGTTCCGGCAACTCCACCCTCTGGTGGTCGGCACGGACCGCGCATGTGGTGTCGGTCGAGGACGACGCGGCCTGGCATGCCGAGGTGGTCAAGCAGATCCGGCCGAACAGCGAATCCCTGTTCCGGCAGGGCAGCGACTACTTCGACGCCATCCGCGCCTATCCGGATGCCGCTTTCGACGTGATCGTGATCGATGGCTCCAGCCGCAACGACTGCGCCCGGGTGGCGCCCGACAAACTCAAGCCGGGCGGGCTCATCGTGTTCGACAACGCCGACGGCCCGGAATTCGATGCGGGCCAGCAGTTCCTGATCGACCAGGGTTACTACCGCATCGATTTCTGGGGACCGATTCCCTCGTATCTCTACAAGAACTGCACCTCGGTGTTTTTCCGGGATCCTGCATTGCTGCGGCGCAGCAGCGTGCCGTCTGTCCACCAATCCTCGGTGGGGATTTCCTGTTTCCAGGCCATGGGCCGCGGCAGACCTGCCCAGGAGATTTGACCGGCAAAGGCCGTGCTGCTCGGGCCGGCACCAGGGCAGGGGCTGCGGCACCATCGACTGAAACGAACGGACCCCTCCCATGAGCATCCACGATCGAACCGTCAGCCTGGTCACCGGTGGCGCCGGCTTTCTCGGCTCCCACCTGTGCGAGCAGTTGCTGGCCCGCGGCCACGAGGTGATCTGCGCCGACAACTTCTTCACCGGCACCCGCCGCAATGTCGAGCACCTGATCGGCCACCCGCGCTTCGAGCTGATGCGCCACGATGTGACCTTCCCGCTGTTCGCCGAGGTCGACGAGATCTACAACTTCGCCTGTCCCGCCTCGCCCGTGCATTACCAGCACGACCCGGTGCAGACGACCAAGACCAGCGTGCACGGCGCGATCAACATGCTCGGCCTGGCCAAGCGCGTGAAGGCCAAGATCCTGCAGGCCTCCACCAGCGAGGTCTACGGCGACCCGCAGGTCCACCCGCAGCGCGAGGACTACTGGGGCCACGTCAACCCGAACGGCATCCGCTCCTGCTACGACGAAGGCAAGCGCTGCGCCGAAACGCTGTTCTTCGACTACCACCGCCAGCACCAGCTGCGCATCAAGGTGCTGCGCATCTTCAACACCTACGGCCCGCGCATGCACCCGAACGACGGCCGCGTCGTCTCCAACTTCATCGTCCAGGCGCTGCAGGGCCAGCCGATCACGCTCTACGGCGAGGGGCTGCAGACGCGCTCCTTCTGCTATGTGGACGATCTGATCGACGGCGCGCTGCGGCTCATGGGCACGCCCGACACGGTGACCGGCCCGATCAACGTCGGCAACCCGGTCGAGGTGACGATCCGCGAACTGGCCGAGACCATCGTGCGCCTGACCGGCTCGGCCTCGCCGCTGGTGTTCCGCCCGCTGCCGCAGGACGACCCGATGCAGCGCTGCCCCGACATCACCAAGGCCCGCGAAACGCTGGGCTGGGCGCCGCGCGTGCAGCTGGAGCAGGGCCTGGCCCGCACCATCGACTACTTCGAGCGCCTGCTGACCAGCAGCACCGGCCCGCTGCCGCATGGGCTGCAGCCATCTGCCACCCCTGTGGCCGTACCGGCCCAGGCCCTCGCGGCCTGAGTCCTTTCCGAACCGATCCGCAGGTGCGTGCATGACCCAGTCCGTCCTTTCGGCTTCCGTCCAGATCAGCGAGCGCTTCCTCGGCTTGCCCGACCGCAGCCTGCCCGCGCGCCACAGCACCGAGCTGATGGCCCACGCCCAGAGCGACGCGCTGTTCCACCTCGCCGCCGCCAAGCAGCTGCGCACCCGCCAGCTGCAGGCGCACTTCGGCGGCCGGCGCATCGAGCGGCTGCTGATCTCGGCCAACCTGAGCGGCTTCGCGCACCAGCGCCCTGGCTGCACCGTCGAGTTCCTGCCCAAGGGCTACTTCCAGCCCGCCGACGCCGCGACCCGCGATGCCCGCGTGGCCCACCTGCGCGACGCGGTGGTGATCGTCAACAACAACGACGTCGGGCTGGACAACGGCGGCCCTGCGTTTGCGGACCTGTTCAGCCGCTGCGAGCACACCGTCTTCGCCGCCTGGGACTGGGACAACCACCACTGGCTCGACCTGAGCACGCTGCTGGCCACGCACAGCGACGTCTACGCGCCCGCCCACCACGAACACCTCTACCTGCTGAGCCGCTACAACGCGAACATCGCCGGGCCGGTCTATTGCGGCTCGGTGCAATGGCCGCGGAGTTTCCTGGCGCAGCAGCTGCCGCAGATGCTGCAGGCCGAGCGCTCCGACCTGCCGCTGGGCATGCACATTCCCTACGCGCCGTTTGCCTTCCGCAACCGCGTGGTGACGACACTGGGCCAGCATTTCCCCTCGGTGGGCTTCAGCGACCGCAGCTTCCACGTCCGCACTTCCGCCGAGCGTCTGGCCGAGTGGACCGCGCACAAGGCGCACTGGATCGTGCCGGTGCTCAACGACGTGCCGATCCGCATCTTCGACGCGCTGGTCTCCGGCGGCATCCCGATCGTGCCGGACTCCCTGCGCCATCTCGCGCCGGTGCGCGACATCGACCCGCGCCACATCGTCTTCTACGGCCCGCACGACGTCATCGCGCCGCAGGCCGTGGTCGCGCAGGCCAACGCGCTGTTCGACCAGGGCGGCGCGGACCAGCTCGTCGCCCGCCACCGCTACGCACTCGACCACCACCACGGCGACCAGAAGATCGACCAGATGCTCGATGTGGTGCGCCGCCAGTTCGGCTTTCTCGCATGACGGACACCCTTGCAGCGGACGACACGCTGCTGTCGGCTGCGCTCTGGCTGTGCCGCCACCACGGCATCGAGCGCAGCCGCGCCTCGCTGCTGTCCCCGCTCGGGCTGGTGCCGCCGCTGAACGCTGCGACGGTGCAGCAGGTGCTGCGTGAGGCGGGGTTCCAGACGGCGCTGGTGCAGCGCGATCCGGCCCAGGTGCTCGGGCTGCTGCTGCCGGTGATCGTGCTGCTGCAGGACGGGCAGGCCTGTGTGCTGGTCGCCCGCGAGGAACGCGCTGGCGGACTGCAGTTCCGCGTCCTGTTGCCCGGGGTCGATGGGACGCAGCCGGTCGAGCGCTGGCTGGACGCGGCGGAGATGCAGGCCCAGTCCAGCGGACAGGTGCTGATCGCCATGCCCGCGCTGGCTGCCGGGCCCGACGGCGAAGGCGCCCCCGGACCGGCCGGTCAGACCAGCGACACCGGCCACTGGCTCTGGCAGACGCTGCGCCGCTACGTGCCGTATTACCGCGGCGCGATGCTGGCCGCGATGCTCAGCAATGTGCTGATGTTGTTCACCGGCCTGTTCACCTCGGTGGTCTACGACCGTGTGATCCCGCACCAGGCGATGACGACGCTGTGGGCGCTGGCGATCGGCGCTTCGATGGCGGTGGCCTTCGATCTCGCCGCGCGCCAGCTGCGCAGCCACCTCATCGACCACGCCGGCCGCAAGGCCGACTTGGCGCTGGGCGCGAAGCTGTACCGCCAGTCGCTGTCGATCCGGCTGGAGCACCGCCCGGACTCGTCCGGCTCCTTCGCCCACCACATGGCGCAGCTCGAAGTGGTGCGCGAGTTCTCGACCTCGGCGACGATGTCGGCGCTGAGCGACTTGCCCTTCGTGCTGCTGTTCATCGGCGTGACCTGGCTGATGGCGGGGCCGCTGGCGATGGTGCTGGTGGTGGCGGTGCCGCTGATCCTGTTGCTGACGGTCGGAGTGCAGCACTGGCTGCGCCGCTCGATGACGGCGCAGCAGCGCCAGATGGCCGACATGCAGGGCCTGCTGGTCGAGTCCGTCGAGGGCATCGAGACCATCCGCGCCTGTGGTGCCCAGGGCTATTTCCAGCGCCAGTACGAACAGGCGAACGCCGCGGCGGCGCAAGCTTCGCTGCGGGCACGCACGCTGTCGAGCTGGGTCAGCAACGTGACGATGGTGTCGCAGCAGCTGGTCACGGTGGTGATGCTGGTCTGGGGCGTGCACCTGATCCGCGACGGCCAGCTCACCGGCGGCGCGCTGATCTCGGCGGTGATGTTCGCTGGCCGGACCGTGGCGCCGCTGGGCAGCGTGGTCGCGCTGGCCTCGCGCTACCAGGGCGCGCGGGCGGCGCTGCAGATGATCGACCAGATGATGGCGCTGCCCGTCGACCGCGAGCCGGGCCGGCGCTACCTGGCCTCGCCGCAGATCCAGGGTGCGCTCGGCCTGCGCGAGGCGAGCTTCGCCTATGGCCAGGCCGCCGACCATCCGGTGCTCAAGGGCGTGGACCTGCGCATCCGGGCGGGCGAGCGGGTGGCCGTGCTGGGCAAGATCGGCAGCGGCAAGTCGACGGCGCTGCGCCTGCTGGCCGGGCTCTACCAGCCGACGCAGGGGGCCGCGGAAGTCGACGGCATCGACCTGCGCCAGATCGATCCCGCGGACTACCGCGCCCGCGTCGGTTTCGTCGAGCAGGAGCCACGCCTGTTCCGCGGCAGCCTGCGCGACAACATCCTGCTCGGCCGCGACAGCGCCAGCCCGGAAGCCCTGTCCGACGTGCTGCACCTGACCGGGCTCGACCGCATCGCAGCCGCGCATCCGCAAGGGCTGGACATGCCGGTGGGCGAGGGCGGGGCGATGCTCTCGGGTGGTCAGCGGCAGCTCGTCGCGCTGGCACGCTGTCTGGTGACGAAGCCGTCGATCCTGCTGATGGACGAGCCGACCAGTTCGATGGACGCACAGACTGAACAGCAGTTCGTGCAGCACCTCAAGCGCCTGCTCGGGCCGCGCACGCTGGTGGTGGTGACGCACCGGCCGGCGATGCTGGAGCTGGTCGACCGCATCGTCGTGCTCGACGGCGGGCGCCTGCTGGCGGATGGCCCGAAGGCGGCCGTGCTGCAGGCGTTGTCCGGTCAGCGCCCGGCCACTGGTCCCGCCAATCTGCCAGCCGTGCAGGCTGCGCCGACCGCTGCCGCACCGAGTCCGCCGGCCGTGGCCGCGGTCTGACGAGGACCGAGATGCACCCCCTGCGGAGATCCCGATGAAAACTGCCACAGCCGCGGCACCGTCCACCGGACGTTTCGTTCCGGGCGACGAACAGTTCCTCACGGGCACGCGCCAGGCGAGTCTGGTCGAGCCCACGCCCCACGCGCTGTGGGCGATCTACCTGTTGTGCCTGATCGTGGTGGCCGCGGGGGCCTGGGCCGCGCTGTCGCCGGTGGACGTGATCACGCGCGCGCAAGGCAAGGTCGTGCCCGACGGCCAGGAGCAGGTCATCGCCAGCCTGGAGGGCGGTCTGCTGCGGGCGGTGCTGGTGCGCGAGGGCGATCTGGTCGAGGTCGGCGCCGATCTGGTCCAGCTCGATCCGACCCGTGTCGCCGCGCAGCAGAACGAGGGCCGCGCCCGCCAGTTCGCCTTGCTGGGCACGGCGGCGCGGCTGTCCGCCGAGGCGAACGGGCGCGCACTGAGCGTGCCGGCCGAGCTGCGGGCCGCCGGGGCCGCCGGCAGCGCCATCGTGGCCGCCGAGACGGACGCGCTGCAGGCCCGTCGGCGCGTCCTGGAAGACTCCGTGTCGGCCAGCCGCAGCAACATCGCGCTGCTGGAGCAGGAACTCGCCACCGCGCGCCAGATGGCCGAGCGGGGCCTGATGTCCGAGGTCGAGGTCATGCGGCTGGATCGGCAGCGCAACGACCTGCTGATGCAGGTGCAGGAGCGCCTGAACCGCTTCCGCCAGGACGCTGCCACCGAGCTGGTGCGCGTGAACGGGGAACTGGCCCAGCTCGCGCCGCAGCAGGTCGCCAAGGTCGATGCCGTGCAGCGCACGACGCTGAAGTCGCCCGTGCGCGGCATCGTCAAGAACGTGCGCATGACGACGGTGGGCGGTGTGGTCGGCGCCGGGGCGCCGATCATGGAGATCGTGCCGCAGGGCGACCGGGTGCTGGTCGAGGCCCGCATCGCGCCCGCGGACATCGGCTTCGTGCACGCCGGCCTGCCGGTCACGGTCAAGCTGAGCACCTACGACTTCTACACCTACGGCGGGCTGGAGGGCACGATCGAGGTCATCAGCCCGGATGCGCTTGGCGAGGAGCGCCCCGGATCGTCCCAGGACACCACGTACTACAAGGCCCGCATCCGCGCCGACGCCTCGCGGCTGCACACCGCCACCGGTCGGCCGCTGACCGTGCTGCCCGGCATGACCGCTTCGGTCGAGATCCGCACCGGCGAGCGCAGCGTGCTGGAGTTCCTGGTGTCGCCCATGCTCAAGGGGCGGGAGGCGTTCCGTGAGCGATGAGATGGCCCTGCCGACTTTCCTTCGGCCCCTGTCCGTTGCGGCGCGGCTGATGCCCTGGCTGCTGTCCCTGGCAACCGCACTGGCCAGCCTCGGTGTCCACGCAGCCGCGCCGGATTGCGCTGAAGCACCTGCTGCCCAGTCAACACCTGCCACAGCGGGCGAAGGGGTGGCCGAGGATGCGTCGCATCCGCTGGCTTCTCTGGCCCGTGACGCCTTGGCCCAGAGTGCCGAGGTGCGCGGGGCGCAGCACGGCAGCATGGCCGCCCGCTTCGACCTGGACCAGACCGCCGCCGCCGCCCGGCCGGCCATCGGACTGAGCAGCGGACTGGGGTTGGCCCAGTCTGCCTACGACGGGGTCTCCCGCCGCGAAGGCCGCACCAGCAGCCTCGCGCTGAGCGTGACGGCGCCGCTGTATGACGGCGGTCGGCTGGACGCGCTGGTGCGTTACCGGCAGCGCATCGCGGAGGCGGGCGAGGTCAACATCGGATCGGTCCGCGAGCGGGTGGTCCGCGAGGCCGTGGTCACGGTGCTGGAGCGCAACCGCTACACCGCGCAAGTCGCGGTCCACGACCGGCATGTTGCCAAGATGGCCTGCCTGGTCCGGATGATGGAGCAGGTGGTCGAGCTGGACCGGGGCCGCAGCAGCGAACTCACCCAGGCGCGCGTGGGACTGCGCCAGGCGCAGCTGGTCCGCGAAGATGCGCTCACCGCACGGCGCCAGGCGCAGACCCGGCTGCAGCAGCTGGTGGGCGGCCCGGCCATCCTGCCGTGGTCGGATGCGGGACGGACGTTGCAGGAAATGCCGCCGCTGGCGCAGGTGGTCGACGAGATCGGGGCCAGCCCGGAGGTTCGGCAGCTGCGCCTGCAGGCCGAGGCCATGCTCGCCTATGCCCGCGCCAGTCGGGCGGAAACGGCGCCACAGCTGCGCTGGCAGGCCGGGGCGAGCCAGTCCCGGGCCGTGCATGTCGACACCACCAGCTGGAATGCCGGACTGACCCTGAACCTGACGCTGGCCGATGGCGGCGCCGCGATGGCGGGCAGCAACGCGGCGGCCGAGCGGGCGCTCGCCGCCCGGCGTCAGGAAGAGGCGCTGATCGAGGAGCGCATCCGGACGGCCACCGCCCTGCACGACGCTGCCGTCAGCGCCCGCACACGCTCCGCCCAGATCACCGAGGTGCTCAAGGACAGCGAGCTGGTCCGCTCGGCCACGTATGCGCAGTGGGCGCGCCTGGGCCGGCGCTCGCTGTTCGACCTGATCTCCACCGAGGCCGAGCACCTGCAGCTGCGGCTGGCGGAAGTCAATGCGCAGCACGACGTCTGGGCGGCCGTGGCGCAGATGCGCAGCGCGGGGGCTGGGTTGCTGCCGTGGCTGGCGCCGGAGCTGGCCGCTGCCGGCGTGCGCTGAGCGACCGGGTGGGGGCGACCGGTCGCGCGCGGGGCGTGCCGGGTCAGAGGTCGGGGCCGGCGGGCCGTTGGCGCAGGCGACGGGCGTCGTGCCCCTTGTGCCACAGCCGCACGAGGAACCGTGCAGCACGCGCCAGCACACTGTCCAGCGCCGTGCGCCAGTCGCTGGCCACGCTGGAGATGACCACCGATCCCGCGCCGTGCGTCCTGAGTTCGAGCTGGCAGCGCTTGTCGACGCCGCCGCGCGGACCGTTCTCGTCCGAGAATTGCACCTCGGCGCGCGGCACCAGCCCGCCCATGCGCCGGAACGCGAAGCGCACACGGCGCTCGGCCAGATCGCGCAGTGCGGAGGCTTGTGGATCGCGGGACTTGAAGAGCACTTGCATCGCGGAATCTCCATCGGGTGAAAGACAGGCGGACTGTGGCCTGCCGCGATAGCCCGGAAAAGCAGCCTTTCAGGAAGCGGGACATCGGATAAACCTGAACAAGACGCCCGGTCCTGGTGTCGGGCGGTGTGCCTCAACGGGATGCGGGCCTGGCGGCATCGGCACCGGCGTGTGCCGCAGCGAGCACCTGCAGCACCAGCGGGTGGTGCTGTCCGCGGCGCGAGCTGATGGCGTGGATCTCCTCCTTCACCCCGTCGCAGCGCCCGAGCAGGCACAGCCCCGGCATCAGGCCCACATCGTCCGCGCCCAGACTGCTGACCGGGAACACCCCCAGCCCGCGCGCAGCGAACACGGCCAGCAGCGCGCTGTCCTCGAACTCGCCGACGATCTGTGGCCGCAGGCCATGGGACTCGAACCAGCGGTCCAGGCTCGGGCGCAGGGCGGAATGTCCGGTCGGCAGCAGCACGGGCAGGCGGTTCAGCGACTGGGGAAACTGCGCCACGGTCTCCGGGTGCACATGCAGGGCCGGTCCGTACCACTCCACCGGGGACTCGACGAGCCGCTCGCTCGTCAGGCGGAGGTTCGGGTTGCGGGGCGCCGGCTGCCCGGCCAGCACGAGATCCAGGTGGTGCAGCGCCAGTTCGGCCAGCAACTGCTCGAACTCGCCTTCATGGCAGACCAGCCGCAGCGAGGGCGTGTCCAGCACGGACGCCAGCAGCGCATGCGCCGCCAGCTTGGAAATCCCGTCCGACAGTCCGACGGCCAGGCGGGCGACCTTTCCACTGGCGGCTGCACGGACTTCCTCGGGAATCAGCTGGCCCAGCTGGAAGATCTCTTCGGCGCGCACGAAGGCGGCCTGACCCGCCTCGGTCAACGCGACGCCTCGCCCGGCGGGCTTGAGGAGCTGGTGGCCCAGTGCCTTCTCGAGTTCGCGCACCTGCGCGCTGATGGTCTGCACCGCCATGTCCAGCCGCTCGGCTGCGCGGGAGAAGCCGCCTTCCTTGGTGACGACCCAGAAGTAGTACAGATGACGGTAGTTGAGCATGTGCGGTTCATATCGGAAAAACAGAAGTCTAGTTCTGCCTGGCGCTGGTTTCATCTACCGCCGAACTGACAAAGACTGCGGACTGTCGTGACTCAACCGAAATGAATCGATCATGTTCTACGCACTCAGCTGGGCGTTGGTGTTCAGTCTTCTCGCGCTGTGGTCGCTGGCGGCCTGGGCCTTGCATGGCATCGCCGTGTGGACCGTCTCGCATGCGGGCGCACTGACGGGTGCCGCTTCCGGCGTCGAGTCCCTGCGTCTGCCGGAGTGGCTGGCGCCCTGGATCCCGCCTGAGACTGTCCAGGCGATGACAGCGTGGGTCGCGGACCTGGCTCCTGCGATCGACAGCGTGCTGCGCGCCGCGCCGCTGCTGTCGGACGGTCTGACCGTGGTGTCCTGGGGGGTCTGGGGTCTTGGCAGTGTGCTGCTGGTCCTGCTGGGCGTGGGACTGCATGTGCTCATCGCGGTGTGGCGCGGTCGCGGCGGCAGTGGAGGCTTGCCGCCGCGGTCGCAGGTGGCTGCATGACCCGCCGCCATGAGGGCGTTACCTTGCACGCTGGCGTCGACTTGACGCGCACGGCTGCACACTGACCCTGTTGACCCCTCACTTTCCGGAGATCTGCACGATGCCCAACGCCCGAACTGCGAATGCCGTCCGTCTGGAGTTCGCCTCCGACTCCCTGGTCCAGTCCAACCTGTCGGGGGCCGCTTTCACCGGCGACTGGCTCTGGGTGGCGGGCGATGAAGCCTGTGGCCTGGACCGCCTGCGCCGGCTCGACCCGGTCGGGCGCGAGGTCTTGCGCTTCGGGGAGGTGCAGGATTTCCCGCTCGCCGATCTGCTGGACCTGCCTGGTGAGGCCGAGGAAGAGGCCGATCTGGAAGGCATGGCCGTTGCCGACGGTTTCCTCTGGGTGGTCGGCTCCCATGGCTTGAAGCGCAAGAACATCAAGCCGGACCGGAGCCACGCCGACAACGCCAAGCGGCTGACCAAGGTGGCACTCGACGGCAACCGGCGTCTGCTGGCCTGTCTGCCCATCGAGACCGACGCCGAGGGCGCGCCGTGCCTGGTGCGGCGTGCCCAGGATGGACGCAAGGCATTGCGGCTGAAGGGCGATGCCCAGACGAACCTGCTGACCCGCGCCCTGGCCGATGACCCCCACTTCGCGCCCTACCTGGCGATTCCGGGCAAGGACAACGGGTTCGACATAGAAGGTCTGGCCGTGGATGGCCGCAGGCTGCTGCTCGGTCTGCGCGGCCCGGTCCTGCGGGGCTGGTCGGCGTTGCTCGAGATCGAGGTCGAGGCCCGCGGCGAGGAGCTTCGCCTGGTGCCGCTGGACGCCAGCGGCACGCTGGTCCGCAAGCATTTCCTGCAGCTCGACGGTCTTGGCGTGCGCGATCTGCATTTCTCGGGTGACGACCTCTACATCCTGGCCGGCCCGACGATGGTGCTGAACGGCGACATCCGCGTCTTCAAGTGGCCTGCCGCCAGGCCTGTGCTGGCGGCTAATGTCGAGCCGGTGCGCTTCGAGGAGGCACTGACCGAGTCGGTCGCCTTGCCGCATGGCCGCGGGGTCAACCGAGCCGAGGCGATCTGCCAGTTGCCGCCGGACTTGGCGGGTGACCAGCCCGGCTGGCTGGTGCTGTACGACGCGCCGGGCGCCGACCGACAGGATGGCGCACATGCCGTCTTCGGTGACCTGCTGCGCCGCGACTGAGTGCCGGTCCCCCCGCTCGATCCGGCGGCGGCGCTGCAGTTCGTGGTCAACGCGGCCGCGGGTAGCAGCGCCGCGGCCGCGAAGCGCGAGGTCATCGCCTCGGTGCTGCAGGCAGAGGGCCGGCGCGGAGAACTGCATTTCTGCACGCCCGCCGAACTGGCCCGCGTGGCGCATGTGTCGGCGCAAAAGGCCTTGTCGACCCGCACCGCCGTGGTCGCCGTCGGCGGGGACGGCACGCTCAACACCGTGGCGCAGGCGGCACACGCGGCCGGCTGCGCCATGGGCGTGGTGCCGCAGGGCACGTTCAACTACTTTGCCCGCACACACGGCATCCCTGCCGACCCGGCTGAAGCGGTCCGCCTGCTGCTGCGTTCGGTGCCTGCACCGGTGCAGGTGGCGGGCATCAACGACCGGCTGTTCCTGGTCAACGCCAGCCTCGGGCTCTATCCCGACCTGCTGGAAGACCGCGAGGCCTACAAGGCCCGCTTCGGGCGCAGCCGCTGGGTGGCGTTCGTGGCGGCCTGCACGACGCTGCTGCGCGCGCAGCGCCAGCTGCGGCTGCGCATCGAGACGGGCGGTACGGTGCGCGACGTGCAGACCTTGACGCTCTTCGTGGGCAACAACCGCCTGCAGCTGCAGCAGCTGGGCGCGGAGCCGGAAGACACCGTGGCCGGCGAGCCTGGGGACGGCAGCATGGCTGCGCTGGTGCTGCGGCCGATCGGCACGCTGTCGATGCTCGGGCTGCTGGTGCATGGCGCCATGGGCCGGCTGAGGGAAGCGGCTGGCGTGGAGCGCTTCGAGTTCGAGCACCTGGTGGTCCGTCCCACGCATGCGCGGGGCCGACGCGGGGTGAAGGTGGCCTTCGACGGCGAAGTGACGATGATGCGCGCGCCGCTCGACTTCCGTGTGCTCCCCCAGCCCCTGTACCTGCTGAGGCCGCAGCGCGGCGTTGCCGCATGACCATCCTGCTGCAGATCTCCGACACGCATTTCGGCACCGAGCAGGCGCCCGTCGTCGACGCGCTGACCAGGCTCACGCGCCAGCAGCAGCCCGACGTGCTCGTGCTGTCGGGGGACATCACGCAGCGCGCCCGCCCGGCCCAGTTCCAGGCGGCCCGCGCGTTCGTGGACCTCCTCGGCGTGCCTGTGCTGGCCGTTCCAGGCAACCACGACATTCCCCTGTTCGACCTGTGGACACGCCTGCGCCATCCGTATGGGCGGTACAGCGCCGCATTCGGCACAGATCTCGAGCCCGTGCACCGTTCACCGGATCTGCTGGTGGTGTGTGTCAACACCACGCGGCCCTGGCGACACCGGCATGGCGAGATCTCCGCGCTGCAGGTCGACCGCGTGGCCCGGCTTCTGGAGAGCGCCGAGTCCGCGCAACTGCGCGTGGTGGTGGTGCACCAGCCTGCTGCGGTGACCCGCGCCGAAGACGTATCCAATCGGTTGCGCGGCCATGCGGTCGCGCTGCAGCGCTGGGCTGAAGCCGGTGCCGATCTGGTCATGGGCGGGCATATCCACCTCCCTTACGTGCTGCCGCTGCACGGGCTGGCGCGTCCGCTGTGGGCCGTGCAGGCCGGCACGGCCATCTCTTCACGGGTCCGCGAGGGTGTCCCCAACTCGGTCAACCTGCTGCGCTGGGGGGCGGACGCCGAGCCCGGTTGCTGCCAGATCGAGCAGTGGGACTACTCGGCTGACGCCCGCGCCTTCTGGCGGGCCAAGGTCAGCGAGATCCGGCCCGCCAGGACATGAATTTCAGAACAGGAGTCGCTCCATGCGCCGCTACCCCCACAACAGCCCCGAAGCCGCCGCACGCATCGTCGCGCTGGTCCTCATCTCCGACGGTCAGGTGTGCCGTTCCGAGTTCGATGTCCTCCAGCAGCTGGGCGCCGAGCGTGCACTCGGCCTGGAGCCGCAACTGCTGCCGCACATCGTCTACACGCTGTGCGAAGAACTGCTGGCGGGCGGGGCGGGCACCGGTGCGTACATGGGCAGGATCGACGACAGCACCCTGGCCGCATTGATGGCCGAGATCTCGGACCCCGTGCTGCAAAGGACGGTGCTGCGTCTGTCCCTGGCCGCCGCGCAGGCCGATGGCCGCCTGGCCGACGGCGAAGTCCTGGTCGTGGACGCCGCACGGCGCCACTGGCAGCTCGTCGACGGCGAGGAGCCGAGCGACACGAAGGCGGCCCGCCGCCGCACGTCCTGACCGACACCGATTTCAACTGGAGCATTCGATGATCTATGCAGCCCTCAAGGCCGTTCATGTGCTGGCCATCCTCGTGTGGATCGGTGGCATGGTGTTTTCCACGCTCTTCCTGCAGCCAGCGGTCGCTCGGCTCGACCCGCTGGTGCGGCTGCGCCTGATGCACGATGTGCTCGGCCGCTTCTTCCAGGCCGTGCTGGTGGCGTCGCTGCTGACGCTGGCCAGCGGGATCTGGATGCTGGGACGTGTCGCCAAGCAAGTGGTGCAGTCGGGTGGCAGCTTCGAGATGCCGCTGGCCTGGACCGTCATGGCGGTGCTCGGCGTCGCCATGGTGGCGATCTTCATGCACATCCGCTTTGCGCTCTACAAGAAGCTCGGCCAGGCCGTGGCGGCGTCCGATGGGGTGGCCGGTGGGGCCACCCTGGCGCAGATCCGCACCTGGGTCTCGGTCAACCTCGGGCTGGGACTTGTCGTGCTGCTCGTGACGCTGATGCGCTGGACGACCTGAGTCGGGCCGGACGGGGCCGGTGAACTGCGGGGGTCGTGCTGGCGGAAGCTCAGGGATTCGAACCCTGGAACCCTTGCGGGTTGCCGGTTTTCAAGACCGGTGCAATCGACCACTCTGCCAAGCTTCCTGTACCTGCTGCAGGGGCGCCATTGTGGCAGAACTTCAGTGCGGGGCCAGCGCCTGCGGACAGCCGACGCTGACCAGTTCACGCCGCCCGCCGTCCACGCGCGCCGCCGTGAGGCGACCGCCCCAGACGCAGCCGGTGTCGAGCGCCAGCAGGTCCGGGCGCTCCAGCAGGCCGAGCGTGGACCAGTGACCGAAGGCGATCGGCGTGCTGGCGGTGGCGCGGCCGGGCACGTCGAACCACGGCATCAGGTGTGACGGAGCGGCATCGGCGCCTTCCTTCAGCTGGAAGTCGAGCGTGCCATCGGCCGCGCAGAAGCGGATCCGCGTCAGCACGTTGACGACGAAGCGCCAGCGGTCCGGCCCCTGCAGCGTGTCGTCCCAGCGCGCCGGCTCGTTGCCGTACATCACCTGCAGGAATGCGGGCAGCTCCGCGCTCTGCAGCAGGGCTTCCACCTCGGCCGCCAGCGCGAGGGTCTGCGCAGCGCTCCACTGCGGCGCCACGCCGGCATGCACCATCAGCCAGCCGTGCTCCTGCACCGCCAGACGCTGGTGGCGCAGCCAGTCCAGCCAGTGCGCGCGCTGCGGGCTGGACAGGATCTCGCCGAGCGTGTCGCTGCGGTGCGCGCGCCGCACGCCGTGGGCCACGGCCAGCAGGTGCAGGTCGTGGTTGCCGAGCAGGCAGGTGGCTGCTGCACCGAAGCCGGCCAGCCGCTCCAGCACCTGCAGCGAACACGGCCCCCGGTTGACGAGATCGCCCAGCAGATAGATCCGGTCGCGCGAAGGCGAGAAGTCGAGGGTGGCCAGCAGTCGCTCAAAAGCGTCACAGCAGCCTTGCAGATCGCCGATCAGGTAGTCCATGGCGTGGATTCTGCTACGCTCTTCGCGCCTCAACTTCGGGCGCGAAAGCTTTTCGTGCCTCCCATGGACCTAGCTCTGCTTTTTGTTCTGATCCTGATCAATGGCGTGTTCGCCATGTCGGAGATGTCTCTCACGGCCAGCCGCAAGGCACGTCTGCAGGTGATGGCCGAGACCGGCGACGCCGGTGCCCGCACCGCACTCGACCTGCACGACAGCCCCACCCAGTTCCTCTCGACGATCCAGATCGGCATCACCTCGATCGGTGTGCTCAACGGGATCGTGGGGGAAGCGGCCTTTGCCGGTCCCGTGTCGGCCTGGCTGCTGGCGACGATCCCGATCGAGGACACGGTGGCCGATGTCCTCGGCACCGGCCTTGTGGTCGCGCTGATCACCTTCATGACCATCATCTTCGGCGAGCTGGTGCCCAAGCGCGTCGGCCAGATGTATCCGGAGACGGTCGCGCGTCTGGTGGCGCGTCCCATGCGCGGCCTGTCGGTGGCGGCCAGTCCGTTCGTCAAGCTGCTGGCAGGGTCCACGCAGGCCATCCTCGGGCTGATGGGCGTGCGCGAGAGCACCAACCGGGGCGTCACCGAAGAGGAGATCGCCGCCAGCCTCGAAGAAGGCCTGGACGCCGGCGTGATCGAGGCGCACGAGCACCAGATGGTGCGCAACGTGTTCCGCCTCGACGACCGCCAGATCGGCTCGATGATGATCCCGCGTGGCGACATCGCCTGGCTGGAGGTGTCGGCCAGCCGCGAGGAGATCCTGGCCGGTCTGACGGAGCATGGCCATTCGCGCTACCCGATCTGCCGCGGCGGGCTGGACGAGGTGCTGGGCGTCGTGACGGCGCACCAGCT
>OFSF01000380.1_pt1 | contig 17270 bp, 15 predicted proteins | sample 1543271 | NCBI WGS metagenome assembly OFSF01 (sample SAMN07774227, study PRJEB24372) | wastewater metagenome | isolation source: Exp Tend VB 100WW | collected 2016-02
GCGCAGCCAGAAGGACGATGAGAGCAGCGAATCCGGAAGTCATGGAGAGAGCCCCGAAATGGAGCGCCTCCATAGCAGCCTAGCGGGATAGTGCAACGCTGGACGGAATCACATTCCTGCGTTTGTTTGCCTGCGCTCATTTGCCCCAGCGCGCGAAGGCGACCGAGCCTGCGGTCGACAGCCCGAACACCGCCATGGCGCCGCCGACCAGCGCGAACAGGGTCCAGGCCGGAGCCTGCGCCATCATCAGGCTGCCGCCGCCGATCGCGACGATCAGAAGCCGCGCGGTGGAGGCGAGCACGGGGCCGCCGACGCGCGCTGCGCCTTGCGAGGAGAAATACAGCGACACGCCGATGCCGAATTCCGCGCCCTGGGTCGGTTCGCTGCTGCCGAGCGCGACGATCGCGCGCCACGCGATCCCGGCCGCCGAGGCGGTGATCAGCATCACCTGGAACAAGGCGGCCAGCGCTTCTGCCTTGCCGTGACCGAAGCGGTGGTCGTGATCGGCGGGTTGGGCGGCCAGGCGCACGCCGTACAGCGTTACGGCGCTGGCCAGCAAATCGAGGCCGGAATCCGCCAGGCTGCCGAGCATCGCGATCGATCCGGTCGACCAGGCGGCGTAGGATTTCAACACGATCAGGAAGATCGCCATCGCCACGCTGGCGATCGCAGCGCGAACAGCGAACGGAATGGCGCGGCGTTGGTCTTCGGTCATGGGTAAAGCAGCCCCTCGGTCCAGCCCTCGGCGGTGCGGGTGAAGACGCGGCGTTCGTGCAGCCGATGCGCGCGGTCCTGCCAGAATTCGATCGTATCCGGGGTTACGCGATAGCCGCCCCAATGCGGCGGGCGCGGCACGTCCTGCCCTTCAAACTTGGCCTGGAACTCGGCGAAACGCGCCTCGAAGATGGCGCGGTCGGCCAGCGGGCGCGACTGGTCCGAGGCCCAGGCACCAAGCTGCGAGTCGCGCCCGCGGGAGGCGAAATAGGCATCGGATTCGGCATCGGTAACGCGGCTGATCGCGCCTTCGATGCGGATCTGCTGGCGCTGCGACTTCCAGTGGAACAGCAAGGCGGCGTGCGGATTGGCGTCGAGCTCACCCGCCTTGCGGCTCTCGCGATTGGTGTAGAACACGAAGCCATCGGGGCCGCGCCCCTTCAGCAGCACCATTCGCACCGACGGACGCCCGCTGGCGTCGGCGGTCGCCAGCGCCATGGCGTTGGTGTCATTGGGTTCGCTGGCGCGCGCGGCGGCATACCAGAGTTCGAACAGGGCAAAGGGATCGTCGGTCATGCGGTCGCTTTAGCGCGCCCGTCCGGTTGCGTCACCCCGATCCGGCACCGACGGAACGACTCTGCGCGCCAGGGATTGAATCGTCTTCGCAACGATGAGGGGCAGGACGATGGCGGCACGGGCCTATTGGCAAGGACAGATCCGGCTCGCGCTCGTCTCTATCCCTGTCGAAATCTACAGCGCGACCAAATCGGGCGCGCAGATCAGCTTCAAACAAATCCATGAGCCGAGCGGCAAGCCGATCCATTACGACAAGGTGGTCACCGGCGTTGGTCCCGTCGACACCGATGAGATCATGAAGGGCTTCGAATATGAAAAGGGCTCTTACGTGCTGCTCGGGCAGGACGAGATCGATGCGGTGAAGCTCGAGTCGAAGAAGACGCTGGAGCTGACGCAGTTCGTCGATGCGAGCGAGATCGACGTGCTCTATTATGAAAAGCCTTATTTCGTGGTGCCGGCCGATGATCTGGCCGAGGAGGCGTTCATCGTGCTGCGCGAGGCGCTGCGACGGACCAAGAAGGTCGGGCTCGGGCAATTGGCGATGCGCGGGCGCGAATATGTCGTCAGCCTGAAACCGTGCGGGCGCGGCATGGTGCTGGAAACGCTGCGCTATGCCGATGAAGTGAACAAGGCGCAGGGCTATTTCCGCGACATTCCCGACGACACGCCCGATGCCGATCTGATGGAACTGGCCGAGGCGCTGATCGAGAAGAAGAGCGGGGCGTTCCACCCGCAGGATTTCCACGATCGCTATGTCGATGCGCTGCGCGACCTGGTCGAGCGCAAGCGCAAGGCGAAGGGCGGCAAGATCATCGAAGATGCGGGCGATGACGCGCCCAAAAAGGGCGGATCGAACGTGGTCGATTTGATGGCGGCGCTGAAGAAGTCGATGGGTGGCGCGGCTCCGGCCAAGGCAGAGGCGAAACCCGCCGCCAAGAAGGCTCCTATCAAGCGTGCGCCGGCGAAGAAACGTGCATAGGGCCGCTTCTTCTCCCCTCCCTGGAAGGGAGGGGGTAGGGGGTGAGTCGGCCTATGGCGGAGCCGATTGCCCGTTTCAGAGCAACCCACCCCCAACCCCTCCCTTTCAGGGAGGGGAGGCCATATGACGCTCGACCCGCTCGAAAAATACAACGCCAAGCGCGACTTCGCGAAGACAGCGGAGCCTGCGGGCACGCTCGAACCCGGGCATGGCAATCGTTTCATCGTGCAGAAGCATGACGCGTCGCGGCTGCACTGGGATTTTCGGCTGGAAGTCGATGGCGTGCTGAAAAGCTGGGCGGTGACGCGCGGGCCGAGCCTCGACCCCGCGCAGAAGCGGCTGGCAGTGCGGACCGAGGACCATCCCTTATCCTATGCCGATTTCGAGGGGACGATCCCGGCGGGCGAATATGGCGGCGGCACAGTGATGCTGTGGGACAGCGGCACCTGGTCCCCGATCAAGGGCAAGAGCGCCAAGGATCTTGAAAAGGGGCACCTCCACTTCGTGCTCGACGGCCAGCGCATGAAGGGCGAGTGGCTGCTGATCCGGCTGAAACCGCGCGGCAAGGAGAAGGCGGAGAACTGGCTGCTGCGCAAGATCGACGATGCCGAGGCGGGCGGGGCGGATACGCTGGTCGAAACCGCGCTGACCAGCGTGGCGACCGGGCGCACGATGGCGGAGATTGCGGAAGGGAAGAAGCCGACGGCTCCCCGGCGAAAGCCGGGGCCGCTCGGCAAGCCCGCTCACCCGGGAGCCGCCAAAAAGCCGGACGACCCCGGCCTGCGCCGGGGTGACGCACCCAATTTTCAGGAGCCGCAGCTGTGCACGCTCGTCGATTCCATCCCCACCGGTAGCCAATGGCTGCATGAGGTGAAATATGACGGCTATCGCGCGCTGATCGCGGTCGCCAAGGGCAAGGCCACGGTGTTCACGCGTAGCGGGCTCGACTGGACCGACAAGTTCCAGGCGATTGCCGATGCCGTCGCCAGGCTCCCGGTCGAGACCGCACTGTTCGATGGCGAGATCGTCGCGTTCAAGGATGGCCGCCCCGATTTCTCGACGCTGAAGGACGCGATCGCGTCCGGCGGCGACATGACCTTTTTCGCTTTCGATCTGCTGAACCTAAACGGCGAGGATTTGACCGGCCTTTCCAATCTCGCGCGCAAGCAGCGCCTGCAGCCGTTGATCGACGGCAAGGACCCACGCGTCCAATATTCCGACCATATCGTCGGGCAGGGCGAGCCATTGTTCGAAACGATGTGCAAGGAAGGCTATGAGGGCGTCGTCTCCAAACGCGCCGACGCACCCTATCGCGGCAAGCGCACGCAGGCGTGGCTCAAGACCAAATGCACGCGGCGGCAGGAGTTCGTCATTGTCGGCTGGACGCCGAGCGCCAAGTCGCGCGGGTTCGCGTCGTTGTTGCTCGGGCTGAACGGGCCGGATGGGCTGGTCTATGCCGGCAAGGTCGGCACCGGCTTCGACACCGCGACAATGCTCGATCTGCGCGCGCGGCTGGAAAAGATCGAGCGCAAGACGCCGACCGTGGACGCGCCGCGCGCGGCGGTGCGGGGTGCGCATTGGGTGTCGCCAAAGCTGGTCGCCGAGGTGGCCTTTGCCGAGACCACGCCTGATGGCGTATTGCGGCATTCGAGCTTCATCGGCCTGCGCGAGGACAAGCCAGCGCGCGAGGTGGTGGCGGAAACGCCGGTGCAGCCGGAAGCGGCGGAAACGCCCGAAATCCACATCAAGGTCAGCAGCCGCGACCGGGTGATCTTCCCCGAATCGAACATCACCAAGGGCGACCTCGCCGATTATTACGCCAAGGTCGCGGGCATCATGCTGCCCTGGGCCGCCAACCGGCCGATCAGCCTGGTGCGCTGTCCGCAGGGGCGCGCCAAGCAATGTTTCTTCCAGAAGCATGACGCGGGCAGCTTCAAGGGCGAGCATGTCCACACGGTGCCGATCACCGAGAAGGACGGGTCATCCGAAGAGTATCTGTACATCGACGATGCCGACGGGCTGGTCGCGTGCGTGCAGATGGGCACGATCGAATTCCACGGCTGGGGATCCTCGGTCGCCACGCTGGAACAGCCCGATCGCATGGTGTTCGATCTCGACCCCGATGAGGGGCTGGGCTTCGATCTGGTCAAGAAGGCCGCGGTCGAGTTGAAGGAGCATCTTGCCGAACTGGGGCTGGTCAGCTTCGCGATGCTGTCGGGCGGCAAGGGGGTGCATGTCGTCGTGCCGCTGACCCCACAGGCCGAATGGCCTGCGGTCAAGGATTTTGCCGATCGCTTCGCCCGCGCGCTGGGGGAGGCTGCGCCCGACCGCTTCGTCGCGACCATGTCCAAGGCCAAGCGCAAAGGGCGGATCTTCATCGACTGGCTGCGTAACCAGCGCGGCGCGACTGCGGTGCTGCCCTATGTTGCGCGCGCGCGCGCCGGGGCACCGGTGGCGGCACCGGTGTCGTGGAGCGAACTCGGCGGCATCGATACCGCCGCGCAGTGGAGCATTCGCGATGCCGATGAGCTGATCGCGCGCGCCGCGTCCCGAGAATTGGCGGGGTGGGGCATTGCCGATCAGGTGCTGCCCGATCTGTGACGGCCGCGTCGCCTAGACGGTGACCTGCTCGCCCAATTCCAGCACCTTGCCCGGCGGGATCTTGAGGAAGTCGGTCGGGTCGCTGGCATTGCGTTGCAGGAACATGAAGATGCGGTCCTGCCACAGCGGCATACCCTGATTGGCGGCGGGCTTGATCGTGTTGCGACCGATGAAATAGCTGGTCTTGGCGGGGTTGAGCACCTTCTTGTGGCTGACCGCCTCCAGCCCAAGGTCGCGCGGCACGTCGGGCGATTCCATGAAGCCATAGGTCAGCACGATGATGGTGAAATTGTCGTCGACTCGGCGGATTTCGGAGCGTTCGTGCGGCTCGACATAGGGACGGTCGGCGGTGCGCACGCTGACGATCAGGTTCTTCTCGTGCAGCACCTTGTTGTGTTTGAGATTGTGCAGCAGCGCGCCGGGGGCACTGTCGGGATTGGCGGTGAGGAACACGGCGGTCCCCTCCACGCGCTCGGGCGGACGCTTGGCGAGCGCGGCGGCGAGATCGGCAAGCGGCACGCTCTGCCGCGCCTCGAACGCGCGGACGATGCCGCGACCACGATTCCAGGTGTAGATGATCAGGCCGATCACCCCTGCCACGACCAGCGGCACCCAGCCGCCCTCGACCACGCGCAGGATGTTCGCGCCGAAGAAGATCAGGTCGAGCGTGAGGAACGGCAGGATCACCGCGAGTGCCAGCGGACGCCCCCAGTTCCAGCGATGGCGCACCACGATATAGGCGAGCAACGTCGTCACCACCATCGTGCCCGTAACCGCAATGCCATAAGCGGCAGCCATTGCCGAGGAGGTGCGGAACTGGATTACCAGCACCAGCACGCCCGTCAGCAGCAGCCAGTTGATCGACGGCAGATAGATTTGTCCGGCCTGTGCGGCCGAGGTCTGGCGGATGCGCAGGCGCGGCAACAGGCCGAGCTGGATCGCCTGCTGCGTCAGCGAATAGGCACCGGTGATCACCGCTTGACTGGCGATGACGGTTGCCATCATCGCGAGCACGATCAGCCACGGCCGCACGCTTTCCGGCGCCATCACGAAGAACCAGTCCTGGTTGACGAAGGGCGTTCCCGCCGCCGCCGCCGCCTCAAGCGCATTGAGCGCAAAGGCACCCTGGCCGAGATAATTGAGCACCAGGCAGGGGAAAACGAGGAAGAACCAGCCGATACGGATCGGCTTGATACCGAAATGGCCCATATCGGCGGTCAAGGCCTCGGCGCCCGTTACCGTCAGGAACACAGCCCCCAGCACGAACAGGCCCGTGACGCCGTGTGTGGCGAGCAGGATCGCGCCATAATGCGGGGAAATGACGCGCAGGATCGAAGGTTCGTCGGCGATGTGCCACAGGCCGAGCCCGCCAATCGCCAGGAACCACACGATACAGACCGGCCCGAACAGCGTCGAAACGCTCGCCGTGCCGCGGCTCTGGATGAAAAACAGCGCGACGAGGATCACGATCGTGACGCCGAGGATCGCCGAATCGTCGAAGATATTGGCCAGTGCGGGAATGGTCTTCAGCCCCTCCACCGCCGACAGCACCGACAAGGCCGGCGTGATGATCGCATCGCCGTAGAAGAGCGAGGCCCCCGCCGCCCCCAGCACCAGCGCGATGAGCGAGCGCCGCCCCAGCGCGCGCCGGGCGAGTGCGGTGAGCGCCAGCACGCCGCCTTCGCCCTGATTGTCCGCGCGCATCAGAAAGATGACGTATTTGACGGTGACGACCAGGATCAGCGACCAGATTGCGAGGCTCAGCACGCCCAGAATCTCGCTGGCGTCGATGCCGTCGCCCGCGGTCTGGCTCAACGCTTCGCGGAAGGCGTAAAGCGGGCTGGTGCCGATATCGCCGAACACCACGCCGATCGCGCCGATCGTCAAGGCCAGCAACGCCGGATGCGGCGCATGCGGGGCAGGACTGTCAGGCTTGGTCGCGGTCGCTGCGGTCATAAGCGGTGAATGGCTCGTCAGGAAGGACGGCGCGCTTTACGCTCGTGGGGGCTTTGCGCAAGGCCTTTGATACTCGCGCTGGCCAGGCGGTGTCACGGGCGTTGCACCGAGGCCACCATTGCGACATAGCCAAGGGCATGGTTCCCTTTTCGTTCGCAGGTCGTGATTTCCTTGCTTTGGGGAGCGGTGCCCTGTTCTGGCCCGCGCGCGGGGCGTTGCTGGTGGCCGACCTGCATTTCGAGAAAGCAAGCTGGTACGCGCGCGGTGGTCAAATGTTGCCGCCTTATGATTCGCTGGCGACGCTTGCCGATCTGACCGCGCTGGCGGAGACGCTGCGCCCGCGCGAAATCTGGTGCCTGGGCGACAGTTTCCACGACGATGAGGGATGCGATCGCTTGCCCGATGCGGCGCAGGCGCGGCTGCGCGCGCTGACCGGTGCGATCGCGTGGACGTGGATCACCGGCAACCATGATGCGGGAATGGTCGATCGTTGCGGCGGGGTCGTTGTTGACGAGGCCGAGGTCGACGGGTTGATCCTGCGGCACGAAGCTGTGCCCGACGAAGTCCGTCCCGAGCTTTCGGGCCATTTCCATCCCAAATTGCGGTTGCGGGTGCGCGGTCGTTCGGTCTCCCGCCGCTGCTTCGTCGCCAGTGCGTGCAAGCTGATCCTGCCCGCGTTCGGCGCTTTGACGGGGGGGCTGGATGCAGCACACCCGGAGATTGTCCGCGCAGTCGGGCGAGGGGCGGAAGCGCTGATCCCGGTCGAGGATCGCTTGCTGCGCTTTCCGCTGGCGGCGTAAGCCGCTGCCAAAAATCCCTCCCGTGAACGGGAGGGATTTCACATCTCAGCTCGCCAATTGCGGAAAGCCTGCGCGGAACGCCGCAACCTTTGGTTTGTCGAAGGTCACGATATAGGGGTGGTTGGGGTTCCGGTCGTAAAAATTCTGATGATAGTCCTCCGCCGGAAAGAACGCGCCCGACTCGATCTTGGTCACGATCGGTTTGGCGAAGACATGCGCTTGGCCCAATTGCGCGATATAGGCGGCGGCGACGCCACGCTGCGCCGCGCTTTGCGGGAAGATTGCCGAGCGATAGCTGTAGCCGCTGTCGGGGCCTTGCCGATTGAGCTGGGTCGGATCGTGCGCGATCGAGAAATAGACGCGCAGCAGCGTCGCATAGCTGACCTTGGCCGGATCATAGACGATGCGCACCGCCTCGGCATGTTTGGTCGTTTCGCTTGAAACCTGATCATAGGTCGCGGTGTCGCGCGTGCCCCCGGCATAGCCGGCAGTGACGTTGGTCACGCCCTTCACATGCTCGAACACCGCTTCCATGCCCCAGAAACAGCCGCCCGCGAACACGGCGGTTTGCCGACCGGTGGCGGTGACATCGGTCTTGGCGACGGGCAGCGGCACGGCGCGCTCGGCCTGCGCGGCACCGCCGAGCGCGAACAGCGCGACACCGGCAAGACCTGTGGCGAAGAGAAGGGGCTTTAACATCGGGACACCTCTTGATGGGACACGACGTAGTTCGTGTCTTGGCCGCACTTAGTTACGGCCGGGCAGCCAAAGAGATGTCGTGTCGGATCAGTGCCGCTTCAAGCCGCGCACGCGGTGCCAGATGTAGAAGGCGACCGCCGCTACCAGCACGACTGCGATCACCGCATCGGCGCTGTGGAAGGCCGCCTTGACGCGCGGGTCGCTGTTCCATTTGTCGCCCAGCACCATGCCGAGATAGGCGAGGCCAAAGCACCACGGCCACGATCCGATAAAGGTGTAGATGTGGAATGGGATCAGCGGCATCCGCGCCACGCCCGCCGGAAACGCGATGAACGAGCGGATCACCGGCAGCAGACGCCCGATCAGCACCGCGATATTGCCGAAGCGCGCGAAGAAGCGGTCGGCGGCGTCGAGCTCGCCCGGGCCGACCAGCACATAGCGGCCCCAGCGCTCGGCCACTGGTCGCCCGCCGCGCTTGCCGATCTCATAGCCGACGATCGAACCGAGATTGCACCCGATCGCGCCCGCGGTCGCGGCGAGGTACAGGTTGAAATGCCCGGTCGAGACCAGATAGCCGGCAAAGGGCATGATGATCTCGGACGGCAGCGGGATGCAGGCCGATTCGATCGCCATCAGCAACGCAATGCCGAGATAGCCGCCGCTGGAAATGACGCCGATGGTGAAGGTCGCGAGGATGCCGAGGATTTTTTCGATCATGGGGCAGGGCTTTGCCGTGGGATGCGGCGCGGGGCCAGCGGAAATGTGCGGGGCGGTTGGGAGGGGCTTTGCGTTTTAGGCTGCTTTGCTTCGCTGCCCCTCGCCTCCTGCGTCTCCCGGGCGAAGGACGGGGCCGCGTTCCTTGGCGGCTATTCGTGAGTGCTGGCCATTGGCTAGTGCCTTAGCGGGCGGATAGTCACCTCCCTCCCATTTGCGGTCATTCTTGCTCCTGCTAAGGTCGTCCGATGGGCCTCTTAGAAACTGCGCTCGCCGTAGCGATAGGCGTTCCGATATACGATTATATCTCGGTAACAGGATCCGCTGCGAAGTTTTCCAGCTTCGATTATCAATATTGGCCGCCCTCTAATCTTCGGTGGGTCGGTATCGCGGCTTTAGCAGGCGGTATATTGGTCACCTTTGCCCTAATGCACCCGCCCGAGCCGGACAGTCGCATCTGGGTAATTTTGCCGGGATCACTTGGCTTGGTCCTGCACGGCTGCATTACAATTGTGGATATGTTCCGGCAAAAACGCGTGGCTATGAGCGACCCGGACGATAGCTAGCCACCAATTCCAAAAGCGCAAGATGTGCCCCGCCAGCAAACGATGGTAGAGCGCGCCCATGAACGAGTCCGACAAACGCCTCGCCGCGCTGGCTGCGGTGGAAGAGGTTCGCGCTGGCATGAGTGTCGGCCTTGGCACCGGGTCCACCGCAGCGTTTGCGATCGAGGCGCTGGGCGAGCGGGTGCGTGGGGGCCTTGCGGTGCAGGCCGTTGCGACCTCGCTTGCCACCGAGGCGCATGCGCGCGCGGTCGGCATTGCGCTGATCGACCTGCCCGCGCGGATCGACCTTACCATCGATGGGGCCGATGAAATCGATGGCGCTTTGCGCGCGATAAAAGGGGCGGGCGGCGCGATGCTCCGCGAGAAGGTGGTTGCCGCCGCCAGCGCGCGGATGCTGGTGATCGCCGATGGCTCCAAGCGCGTCGCCGCGATCGGGGCGGCGAAGATCCCGGTCGAGACCTTGCCCTTCGCCCGGAATTTCGTGGCGGCGCGACTCGAAAACCTTGGTGCCGAGGTCGCCCTGCGGGAAAATTTCCTTACCGATCAGGGAAATTCCATCCTCGATTGCAGCTTTGCGCCTGATATCGATCACGCGCGCCTCGCCGCTGAAATCGCCGCAATTCCGGGCGCTTTGGGCCACGGCCTGTTCCTGACCGAGGTCTCGGCGGCCTATATCGCGGCCAATGGCGTCGTTACGCGGCTGGAACGCGACGAAAGGACGCGATAAGGCCCTCGCACACCGCAACCGGGCGGGCGCACGTGCGTTCAGACCCACATTAGCGAGGCGATATCTTTCATGGCCGACACCCCGACGACTGCGACTGCAACGAGCGTTCATGAGGATGGCTCGCCCGAGCGCCTCGCCATCGACACGATCCGCACCCTCTCGATGGACGCGGTGCAGGCCGCAAATTCCGGGCACCCGGGCACGCCAATGGCGCTGGCTCCGGTCGGTTATACGCTGTGGAGCAAGTTCCTGCGCTACGATCCGGCCACCCCGGATTGGCCCAATCGCGACCGCTTCGTGCTGTCGGTCGGCCATGCGTCGATGCTGCTCTACGCGCTGATCCATCTGGCCGGGATCGAAGAGATCGATGCCGAAGGCAACAAGACCGGGCACCCCGCGCTCAGCCTCGAAGACCTAAAGCAGTTCCGCCAGCTCTCGTCCAAGACGCCGGGCCATCCTGAATATCGCCACACCACCGGTGTAGAGACCACCACCGGTCCCCTCGGTGCAGGCTGCGGCAATTCGGTCGGCATGGCGATCGCGGAGCGCTGGTTCGCGGCGCGCTACAACAAGCCCGGTTTCGACCTGTTCGACCATGATGTCTATGCGCTGTGCGGCGATGGCGACATGATGGAGGGCGTCTCGGCCGAAGCTGCCTCGCTCGCCGGGCACCTCAAACTGTCCAATTTGTGCTGGCTGTACGATAGCAATCACATCTCGATCGAGGGCGCGACCAGCCTTGCCTTCGACGAAGACGTCGGCAAGCGCTTCGAATCCTATGGCTGGAACGTCATCCATGTGAACGACGCCAACGATGTCGCTGCGCTCACCGCCGCGCTCGATACGTTCAAGGCGACGACCGACAAGCCGACCTTCATCGTCGTGCATTCGATCATCGGCTATGGCAGCCCCAAGGCGGGCAGCGAAAAGGCGCATGGCGAGCCGCTGGGCGAGGAGAATATCCGTCTGACCAAGCAGGCCTATGGCTGGCCCGAAGATGCCAAGTTCCTGGTCCCCGACGGCGTTGCCGAGCACTTTAAGGGGGCGATTGCCGGTCGCGGCGCGCCCTTGCGCGAAGCCTGGGACGCGCTGCGCGCGCGTTATGCCACCGAATATCCCGAGGAATCGGCGCAGCTCGACGCGATCTTCACCGATAGCCTGCCCGACGGCTGGGATTCCGATATCCCGGTGTTCGATGCCGACGCCAAGGGCGTCGCCAGCCGCGACGCGGGCGGCAAGGTGCTCAACGCGATTGCGGCCAAGGTGCCGTGGCTGCTCGGCGGCTCTGCCGACCTGTCGCCCTCGACCAAAACCGACATCAAGGGCGCGGCTTCGTTCGAACCCGGCAATTATGGCGGCAGCAACGTGCATTTCGGCGTGCGCGAACATGGCATGGGCGCGATCGTCAACGGCATGACGCTGTCGCATCTGCGCGGTTATGGCTCCACCTTCCTGGTGTTCGTCGACTATATGCGCGCGCCGGTGCGCCTGTCGGCGATCATGGAAATCGGATCGGTGTGGGTGTTCACCCACGATTCGATCGGCGTCGGCGAAGACGGCCCGACGCACCAGCCGATCGAGCATCTGGCGACGCTGCGCGCGATTCCAGGGCTCGACACGATCCGCCCGGCCGATGCCAATGAAGTGGCGGCGGCGTGGCGGGCGATCATGGCCGATGCCAGCCATCCGACCGCGCTGATCCTGTCGCGGCAGGCGCTCCCGACGCTTGACCGGTCGAAATATGCGAGCGCGGATGGGCTGGCCAAGGGTGCCTATGTGCTCGCCGACAGCGAAAACCCGGAGGTGATCCTGATCGCGACGGGTTCCGAAGTGTCGCTGGCGCTGGCGGCGCATGATCGGCTCGTCGCTCAGGGCGTGGCATCGCGCGTGGTGTCGATGCCGAGCTGGTATCGCTATGAAAAGCAGGACGCCGCTTATAAGGAATCGGTGCTGCCCAAGGGCGTGAAAGCGCGGCTCGCGATCGAGATGGCGGGTGAAATCGGCTGGGATCGCTATGTCGGTCTCGACGGGCGCACGATCACCATGTCGACCTTTGGCGCGTCGGCACCGATTGCGAAATTGCAGGACAAGTTCGGTTTCACTGTCGACAATGTCGTCAAGGTTGCCACCGAAATGCTCGGCGAGGCCGCCTGATCCCCGATTGGCCTTGTTCCGGTAACCGTCATGCCCAAATGCATTGCTACGCTGGCGGGATGGACTCGGAACAAGGCCGGGTGATGCCACTAGGATATACGGAGAAGCACTGATGGGCCGTTTGAACGATCTCGCAAATCTCGGTCAGGCCGTGTGGCTCGACTTTGTCGACCGCAAGTTCCTCGCCGAGGGCGGCCTGCAGAAACTGGTCGATGAGGACTCGCTGACCGGCGTCACGTCGAACCCGTCGATCTTCGAAAAGGCGATGGGGCATGGCGATGCCTATGATGCCGAGCTTGCGGCGTTCGACAAGGCCAACCCCGATGCGTCGACGATGGAGCGCTACGAACATCTGGCGATCCTCGACATCCAGGCAGCGGCAGACACGCTGCGCCCGGTCTATGACCGGCTTGGCACCAAGGATGGCTATGTCAGCCTGGAAGTGTCGCCCTATCTCGCGAACGACACCGACGGCACCATCGCCGAGGCGCAGAAATTGTGGGCCGCAGTCGATCGGGCGAACCTGATGATCAAGATTCCCGGCACCCCTGCCGGTGTCCCCGCGATCGCCGCGACGATCGACGCTGGGATCAACGTCAACGTGACGTTGCTGTTTTCGCAAAGCGCGTATCAGGCAGTGGCGGAAGCCTATGTCGAGGGCCTGGAAAAGCGCGTCGCGCGCGGTGAGCCGATCGACCATATCGCGAGTGTCGCCAGCTTCTTCGTCAGCCGGATCGACTCGAAGATCGACGACAAGATTGATGCAGGGGTCGGCGGCGATGCGGCCAAGGCGCTCAAGGGCAAAGTCGCCATTGCCAATGCCAAGCTCGCTTATGCCTGGTATGAGGAATTCATCGCCTCCGCTCGCTGGCAGGCCCTCGCCGCCAAGGGCGCGCAGGTGCAGCGGCTGCTCTGGGCATCGACCGGCACCAAGAACCCCGATTATCCCGACACGCTGTATCTCGACACGCTGATCGGCAAGGACACGGTCAACACCGTGCCGCCCAAGACGCTCGATGCGTTCCGCGAACGCGGCACCGCTAAGCTTACGCTGACCGAGGATGTGGCGGGTGCGCGGCATGTCCTGTCCGAGACGGAGCGGCTTGGCCTGGATCTGGACGGCGTGACCGACACGCTGGTCGAGGAGGGCGTCGCGTCCTTCTCCAAGGCGTTTGACGATCTGCTCGGAGCAATCGCCGCCAAGCATCCTGCGCACGCCTGAAGGACCATATTCATGAAGATCGGAATCATCGGCCTTGGCCGGATGGGCGGGAACATCGCGCGCCGAATCATGCGCGCCGGGCACGAAACCGTGGTGTTCGACCGTGATGCCAAGGCGGTGGCCGCACTCGCCGCCGATGGGTCGGTGGCGGCGGAGTCGCTCGAGGACATGCGCGACAAGCTCGACACGCCCGCACTCTACTGGGTGATGCTGCCGGCCGGGGAACCGACCGAGCAGACCATCGCCACGATCGGTGGATTTGCCAAAGCGGGCGACATCGTCATCGATGGCGGCAATAGCTTCTACAAGGACGACATCCGCCGCGCGAAAATGCTCGCCGAAAAGGGCATCCACTATATCGATGTCGGGACGTCGGGCGGCGTATGGGGCCTGGAGCGCGGCTTCTGCATGATGGTCGGCGGCGACAAGGGATCGGTCGACCTGATCGATCCGATCCTAGCCGCGCTGGCTCCGGGCATTGGCACGATCCCGCGCACGCCCGACCGCAATGCCGATAAGGAAGATCCGCGCGCCGAGCAGGGCTATATCCATGCCGGGCCTGCGGGGGCGGGGCACTTCGTCAAGATGGTGCATAACGGCATCGAATATGGCCTGATGCAGGCCTATGCCGAGGGCTTCGACATCCTGAAGGGCAAGGCGTCGGAAAACCTCCCCGAGGACGAACGCTTCGATCTCAATTTGACCGATATCGCTGAAGTGTGGCGGCGCGGATCGGTCATCTCGTCGTGGCTTCTGGATCTGTCGGCGTCGGCGCTGGCCAAGGATCAGGCGCTCGATGCTTTTTCGGGCAAGGTCGCCGATTCGGGCGAGGGCCATTGGACGATCGAAGCGGCGATGGAGGAGGCGGTGCCGGTCAACGTCCTCTCCGCTGCCTTGTTCGCCCGTTATCGCAGCCGGGTCGAGCATACGTTCGGCGACAAATTGCTGTCGGCAATGCGCTTTGGCTTTGGTGGCCATGTCGAGATGCCGCAGTGACAGACGCCAGTGCGATCCGGCTGGTGGTGTCGGATGTCGATGGCACGTTGGTCGATCGCGCGAAGCAAATCACGCCGGGCGTGGCGGCGGCGGTCGCACGGCTGCGCGCGGCGGGTTTGCCGTTCACGATTATCAGCGCGCGGCCGCGATCGGGCCTGATGCCGATTGCCGAAACGCTGGCGATCGATGCGCCGATGGGGGCGTTCAATGGCGGTACGGTCTTTACCCGCGATGGGCGGGTGACCTGCCACCATGTGGTCGACCGGTCGGTGGTCGAGGCGGCCTTCGCGGCGGCGCGCGGGCTGGCAGTCGACACCTGGGTGTTCGCTGACGACCTGTGGTATGCCAGCACGGACGTCGGCGCGCATGTCACCAGCGAGCGGATCGCGTCGAACCAGACGCCGATCGTGACGCAGGATTTTTCAAGCCTGTACGATCGCGTGGATAAGATCACCTTCGTCAGCGATGTGCCGACGCTGCTCGCCGATCTCCACGCCAGCCTGGAGCCCCATGCGGCGCAAGCGACGATCGCCCAGTCGCAGACTTATTATCTCGATATCACTGCGCTGCGGGCCAATAAGGGCGACGGCGTGGCAACGCTGGCCGAGGTGATCGGCGTGCCGCTCAGCGAAACGGCGGTGTTTGGCGACCAGGCCAACGACTTGCCGATGTTCGCCCGCGCAGGCCTGTCGTTTGCGATGGGGCAGGGGCCCGAGGCGGTGCGGGCACAGGCCGACCATGTGGTGGCAGGTAACGACCGGGATGGCGTGGCCGAGGCGATCGACGCGATTCTGGCGGGGCGATAATCCCCGCCGGGTCAGCGCCCGAACCAGATCCGCTGGATTTCCTTCGTGCCGTCCAGCCACTGGTGCTTCAGCGCCCCCGCCAGATGCAGAGCGACCAGTGCATAGACCGCATAAGCAATGATCTCATGCGCTTCGCCAAACCCGTCATGCACCGCCTTCTTGGTCGCGGGATCGAGCGCCATGATGAAGCCGAGGCGCGGCCATTGGAACAGGCCGAACAGGTACATCGGCGTGGTCGCGGCCTTTTCATAGGCCGAATCCATGATCCAGCCGGTCAGCGGCATGGCGAACAGGATCGCGTACAGCCCCCAGTGCACGATATGCGATGCGGCCACTTCCCAACCGGCATAGCCGCGCGGCAGCGGCGGCGGACGATGGCCGAAGCGCCACAGGATGCGCAGCAGGGCCAGGCCAAGGATGGTGATGCCGATCGACTTGTGCAGGTCGATCGCCGGGCGCACCTGCGCATCGGGCAGGACCGGCCAGATCCAGGCGAGCGCGACGTTGGTTACGATCAGCGCTGCGACCAGCCAATGCAGCACGATCGCAACGTTGGAGTAGCGCTGTACCAAGATAATGCTCCTGCCGATAAACTAGAGTTAACCTAGCGGGACTTGCGCCCGCGCGCTAGGCGGCGTCATCGCTCGTTCATCCTGGATCGGTATCGCCTCCGCAATGACCTCGCTCGCCCAAACGCTCGTGGCGGAATCGCCGCGCCTGACCCCGCGACGGATTCCCGTCGCAAGCCGGATCATCGGTGCGTTCGGGCCGATCCTGTTCGTCGCGCTGCTGGTGCAGGCGTTCCAGCGGCAGGGGTTGGCGGTGTGGTCGATCGGCATCGTTTATATTTTATATGACACAGCATTGCTCGCGTTCACCGCATGGAACATCCGGGATTTGCGCCTGAAGCCACAGCCCGCGCCCGCGCCCGCGACCTCGGTCTCGTTTGGCGTGATTGTCGCGGCGCATAATGAGGAAGGCGTGATTGCGGCGGCGATCGACCGGCTGGCGGGCCAGACGGCCGCCCCCGATCTGATCCTGATTGCGGACGATGGATCGAGCGATGGCACCGCCGCGGTGCTGGCGCGCCGCTACGGGCTCGTGGCACCGCCGCTTGGCACGATGAGCGAGCCGTCACCGGTGCTGCCGTCGCTGCGCTGGCTGCGGTTGCGCCACGGTGGCAAGGCGCGGGCGCTCAACGCGGCAATGGTGCAGGTCGATACCGAAGTGGTGCTGACGGTCGATGCCGATACGCTGCTCGAACCCGGCGCGATCGCCGCGATGCGCGCGGCCTTTGCTGCCGAGCCCGAACTGGTGGCGGCGACGGGGGTGCTCGCGCCGATTTGCGGGCCGGACTTGCAGGGACGGTTCTTCGAGTGGTTCCAGACCTATGAATATGTCCGCAATTTCCTGTCGCGCCATGCGTGGGAGCGGCTGAACAGCCTGTTGCTGATTTCGGGCGCGTTCGCCGCGTTCCGGCGCGATGCGGTGGTAGCAGTCGGCGGGTTCGATCCCGATTGCATGGTCGAGGATTACGAGTTGATCCACCGGTTGCATCGTCATGCGGTGGATCATGGGCGCGACTGGACGGTGCGCGTGGTCGGCGGTGCGCTGGCACGGACCGATGCCCCGGCGAGCCCGCTCGCGTTCCTGCGCCAGCGGCGGCGCTGGTTCGGCGGCTTTCTGCAGACGCAGCATTGGAATCGCGACATGGTCGGCGCGCGGCGCTTCGGCTGGCTTGGCACGGCGATGCTGCCGGT